>Ga0255336_100468_pt1 | contig 62848 bp, 67 predicted proteins | sample MeOH1_35cm_T3_17_FD_189102 | JGI IMG/M metagenome (GOLD analysis project Ga0255336, IMG submission 189102) | Sandy soil microbial communities from University of British Columbia, Vancouver, Canada - MeOH1_35cm_T3_179 | ecosystem: Engineered > Artificial ecosystem > Sand microcosm > Unclassified ... | reverse complement strand
CCCTCCCGTCTTCCCCATTCAACCTAGCCATGGCCACGTCTGCACCTGATCGGGTACTTGGTGGCGGATCGAATCTTATAGCCGCGGCTAGCAAGAAACGGGCCTCCAAAGCTTGCAATACATGTCATGCGAGGAAGATTCGGTGTGACGCGACGAGGAAGGCATCCGGAGAGGCATGCTCTTACTGCAGCTCTCTTGGGGTCCCATGTGAATTGAGTGGGGGACGGACCCGGTGAGCGAGCATGGTCTCTGTTGAGGAGCCGCAAGAGGGTCACTGACGAGTTTCTGCCACGCTCCAGCCGAGGGCGGAAGCGCAAACTCGTGCCTAACAATATCGCCATTCGAAGCACAATTCGACTTGACCCAGTCCCCAGTTTGTCCTCGCAACAGCTCGAACTCCAGAGTGCTCCACAAGATGCAAGCGGTGGTTCGACCACTACAGTTCCTCATATTGGTGGGTCTAATCCTTGCTCGGTCTGAACCACTCAACGGTCTGCGCGACCACGAATGCTTCCTCTGCGCTGATGAACTCGCCAGAGACTGCCACTCAAAGAAATTTCCGACTTGGGCGGACCCAACGACGACGGCGACTATAGATAGCGTTTGGACGAGTCCGTTGGAGATCATCGACACGCAGATAACGACAACTCAATCTGCTATCAATCGGACGTTGATGGAAGTTTCCTCGGACCTGGAAAGTCATGAGGATCGGCACTAGCGTGAAAAACGCATCATATACGCGGACGACATCCTGACACACTCGGTCCTCCCTCATATGACGGGCCATCGCTCCTTTGACTCTGGCGGAGGTGAGGATTTAGATCAAGCAGAATCTGATGAGTCCACTGCCGTGAACATCTCGTTACCCCGTGGACCGGCTCCTTCTCCTGCATGGGCGAGACGTGAGCTAGGCCTGTCCACTGATGCATTCTCACTTACCACGAGAAGATGTCGTCTATCTCTGTGATGTCAAGCCCGTTCTCCTCTTTCCACCACAGGATGTCTATGACCATTTAATGCACGCCACTTCTTACCCGCATGCCCTCCAAATGGAAATCAGCCTCAACACTCGACGGAATTTGTTTTTGACGACCTGTCCGGTCTGGATCTTTCGTTCCTCGATTATCCGCACTGGTTTGCGGAAGCTGCCATGATCGGTCAAAATCAGCCATGGATGAATGGTTGAGCGGGGTTACACTGCCGCCAATAACCCAGCGGCGAGTATTTGCCCTTAGATCTAATACTTCTGTGCAACACCCACCTTGTGCTCTACTGTCGTGGACAGCCCGGATTGGCTGCGGACGATCAGCCAGGTCACAGTCGGCGAAATCATGTCAATGTATGTATCTCTCTTCATCATGCCATCAATTTCGGACGCTGGTGGCACGGACGCTGGTGGCACTAGATTAAACCAACTGTCCATCTTGAACGCCAGCAACCGACTGCTCGTCAGGGATAGATATAATGAAAACTGGCTAAAAGTGACCAGTTCCAGTGCTAGTGTTCTATTGCAGGACCTCGCAATGATTGGTGTGCCTTGCAGACGGATATGCCCGCGGCGAGACCGCTCCAGAAAATATTCTTCGTTTGGGATTGACTGTGTTACTCGAAAGATTACTCACTCACAGCCACTTCTACGATCGATTCCAGAGGTGTTTCTGCTGAACCTTGACTGCTGACTGTGAGTCTCTGTCATTCTACAACACCACCAACATGTCTGCTTTGCGTGTCCCAAACGCCCTGAACGGTCTCGACCAGTCGTCTGGCATGACTCTCACTGTCCTCGGATGCGGTGAGTCCATCGTAGACGTCCTCATCCTGACAATCTGACCGCTCTAGGAACCCTCGGCATCGCGATCCTCTCTGGCATCCTGTCTTCCCTCACCGAAGCCTCGACGGCCCCATCACCGGCGTATCCTGACTCTGGAACGGCGACACCCACGACCGATCAACCACCACTACGTACGCCCACCAAATTCATCGCCTGCGTCCGTCGTCCCGAGTCAGCCAAGCGCATCAAACGCGCCGTCCAAAACTACCGGCCCGATGTCACGGTTCTGCAGAATGAGAATGTCAAAGGCGTCGCGGCGGCAGACGTGATCATCCTCGGATGCAAACCGTACATGGTGGGTGAAATCCTGAAAGAAGAAGGCATGAAGGAGGCCCTGGCAGGAAAACTCCTCATCTCCATCTGCGCGGGCGTGCCTGTCGAGCAGATCGGCAACGTCCTCTACGGGCCCGAGTATCCCCAAGACCTGCCCCACGACGCATGCCGCATCTTGCGTGTGATGCCCAATACGGCGGCCGTTGTCCGCGAGTCCATGACCGTCATCGCCACGTCCAATCCTCCTTTGTCGACCGAGCTCTCGGCGATCACGGAATGGATCTTCAGCCGAATCGGCCGGGTCGTCCATCTGCCTCCGTCCATGATGGACGTCAGCACCGCCCTCTGTGGCTCCGGCCCTGCCTTCTTGGCCTTGATGCTCGAATCGCTTACCGATGGCGCCGTTGCCATGGGCCTGCCCCGTGCAGAGGCCCAGTTGATGGCGGCGCAGACGATGCGTGGCACGGCCGGCATGGTCTTGAATGGGGAGCACCCCGCGCTTGTGAGAGAGAAGGTGACCACACCAGGGGGGTGCACCATCGGAGGATTGCTCGTCTTGGAAGAGGGCCGGGTCCGAGGCACGATTGCACGGAGCGTGAGGGAAGCGACCGTCGTCGCGGCACAGCTGGGCAGAGGTGTCTCTGGAGTGAACGGAACGAGGTTCCAGACACTGTAATGGTTCGACAAATACCCTCTGCTCGAGCGGAGATCTGCCAGGGTTTCACAAAATGACGAACAAGGAGAGAGAAAGGGAAATGAGGCTTCTCCTGCTCCGGTTGATGACTTGATGACTGTTGGGGATCGTGGCCATTCAGCGAATGTATGATCATGGTGTTCAGGCGCGGGGCAAGTGCTGGAAAGGATACGGCATATTTTCATCGCTGAAACGGATGACATGTAAGGACGAGCTTCTCAAATGGGCCAGATTTTGGACAGGCGTACAAAAGCACCGCTAAGCAGACGAGTTTGATCCGATCAGCAGAGTCATTGTGTCTCCCAGAATGGTGTTGCGGTGCCCACATTTGCCCCGGATCCAAACCTGTAGCTGAGGTACCCTTGCGGTAGCACATGGGCTTCGGACTTGACTGAGATCGTTCCGTTTTCCTTTACTTCTACATGCTTGCCTGCATTCATGAATGTGTAAGTTGATATGGTACAGTTGATTTTCAAGGTGGAACAAACGTTTGTCACACCCACGCCTGCCAGGCTATGCCAATCAAGTAGAATATGCAATGGCCGCCCTGCCACATGGCGGATTCACCGTCCTTTGATCTCCAAACCATCCTTTTGGAAGTCTCCAATCCGCTCTCCTCCCCGTCTCATCACACCAGACAACTCTTCACACGCTCTCGGCAGAAATGGTCTCTCCTATTCCATAACAACGACACCGCCCAATCCCTTCATCACGCCCACGATCTTCTCCGCCTCGTCCTTACTCACGCCCTCTTTCAACACCTTGGGCGCACTCTCCACGAACTTCTTGCTGTCCACCAGACTCAGGCCCAGCAAGCTCTTGACCTCCTTGATGATCTTCGGTTTCGCCGCGGCGTCGAAGCTCTGGAGCTTGAGCGTGAACAGGGTCTTTTCCTGCGCGGCTGGCGCCGCAGGTTCGTCTTCCGCTTCGGCCGCGCCTGCTGCTGCTCCGGCGGGTGCGCCCGTGGCTGCTGGAGCGGCGAAAGCGAGGTCGGGGATGTTAAGACGGGACTGTTGGGGCCGGTGACGAGACCATCAGTAAGCAAAGGCACTGGAGCCGTATGAGTCCGACGCGGTCACATACCTTCAAACTCGCGACCAAATCCGCCGTCTCCAACAGGGTCAGCTGAGATATCTGGTCCACGATGCCTGTAATCTTGGGGTTTGTCGGCGCCGCAGTCGCCGCGGCCGACACGGCATCCGTCGACTGCCATCTCACACCACTGGCCGTCCTCCGTCTCTGGTGCTGATGTGTGGAGGTCGATGTCGATGTGGATGAAATTCGGAGTACACACTGGGACGAAAATGATCGTGCTTGGGGCCCGCGTGCGGCGAGATGGCGGCAGCATCGAAATGCCGCGGACGGAGCGGGAGATGACATTGGAACGAAATCAGATCAACGGATGGACGGGCAGTAAAACTGTCAGAATGTATCACGCTCTACTCCAGTTTGAGCATTGGAATCAAAAGAACCAGGCCAAGCTCAAGTTTTGTCCGCAGCAATGTCACGTGACCAGGGAGGCTTTGCAGCCTCGCCCTGCCCTGACATGCAGACCAACACCAACTGGCACGCGAGACGGAATCCCTGATTCAGAGCACCTATTCATCATTCGATCTAGTCTATGTACGGCGTGCAGGACACTCTGGACATATGTGCTTCCAAGCCAGTTCGTTGGTAAAATTTTCTGTTGTCGATTGTGCGCGATGACGCTGTCTCAATCGAGGAAAGGCTTTCCCGCCAGTCGAACGCCCCTTTCACCATAACAGTGTCATTGTTTGTCTGATGACGGGTTTGGAGTCTCAATGACTCGCAGGTTTGAATACGAGTTCGTCATTATTCGCCGGATCGGCGGTGAGTTCCATCACAGGCAACTCCTCGTCATCGTCGTCGTCGGCCTCGTCATCGCCCACGTCCACGTCCTCGTCCTCATCCTCGTCCACGAGCTCATTTATCAGTCCGGGCATCTCGGGAGCTGGAGCACTTTCCCGTAAGCTTCGGCGACCATAGTCGTCGTGGCTGAGCGCCTCGCTGTACATAGGATCATTGAGGGGGTCGCCGTCATCTCCAGCCAAGCTGTGAGGCGAACTGGCCAAGTCACCTTCGACACGGGTGCTGTCATTAGAGCTGTCTCTGTCACCAAACATCTCGTTCTCAGATGGCGCGGCCATTCTCTGGCTTCCTATATTTCCGAAGCCCCAGGTCGAATGCTCCCACGGCAACGGCGGACCTTGAGCCGGAAAGCTCAAGTCGAGGCCTTCGTCGACATTCATCGACTGATCGTCGTACGGCGGCGGGTCGGTCGTGTATCCAGGCAGGTCGGCGTCATCACTGGTGGCCGCCTCTGTCACGGTCAGTTTCGGTGGACTTTCTTCCTCTCGAGTTCGATCTCGAGTCAGTCTTTGCTGCATTCCCAAGCCACCATCTCCCACGAGGTGAACTTGACCGGCTCCGGAAGCGCTCGACGACCCAATGTGGGAGGAGTCGCCGAGACGCCGACCTTCCCCCGACACGGGCGAAGGATCACGGGAGCCCTGTTGGTGCTGTTGTGGGAGGGCTTCAGAGTCGACTTCGTCCATGGTGGTGGCATCTTCCAAGAGCTGCTGCAGGGCGGGCCCGCCTAAAGGGTGGTCGGACCTTCGACGATAGAACAGGAGGTAGGCGGCGCTGGTGACCACGGACCGCGGGTCCGTCTTGCTGGAGACGTGCGAGTCTGAGAGTGTCAGTGTGGGTTCCCTCCCCGAGGCGAGAATGGCTCCTTACCATTGTACTCGTACCACGCGTGGTTGATAAAGTTCTTCGCATAGGCGGTGTAATGACCGCCGCCCAGACCGCCGTAATGATTGTCGACGGCGACCAGATCGTAGATCAGACTCTTCCCGTCCTCCTTGTCGCGGACCATGGCGGACAAGTCAAGGCCTTCGGTGGGATATTCGACTCTCACCTCCAGCTTGTCTCGGAAGTTGCGGTTGGAGCTGAAGCGCTTCAGGTGCATGACGAGGATATCCGGTGCCTTCCACAGCTCAAACATCTTGTCCGCACGGCGGTGCGCTTTGCAGCGCGGGCAATACCACGCGTTGTTCTCCGACAGCGTCTCTGATTTCCCAAATTCATTCAGGCAATCCTCCAACGTCACCCCATTCTTTTTCCGACTGGTGCGTTGTGCGCGTTTGGCGATCAGTTCTCCGTCGTGCAACAGTTCGACGCTCTTCCAGGTGGGCGCACCGCGCATCTGCTCCTCTTCATCGTCCTCGGTGCCACCGAACAGTGCTTCGAACGCATCGAGGGTCCAGTCGAGGACGATGGCTTCACCCGGTCGAATGAGTCCGTCATCCTCACTGTGGGGATGGGGTTGAACTGCAGGCGGCGTCCGGCGCTGCGGGACCCGTTTTCCTTGGATCTTCCTCCCCCTGCGCGAGTAGGTCCTCGAGATCTTTGGATTCCTCTGCTTGACCAGCTCCCGCACTTCGGGGAGACTGCTGGAGTCCGAATCGGCGCCGGAGGGGAATGGGGGACTGGCATTGGACTCAGATCCAGAGTCGTTGTTGCTGCCCGGCGTCGTATCGTCATGGTCGATATCGGCGAGGTCATCGTCACTCGTCGTGGAACCACTGTCACCATTGACCGCATTCAACGAGCCGTTCGACCGGGCCGGTCGGTGTGAGATGGGCTTGGGAATCCGCGACGCGATCGAGTCATAGTCGTGGCTCTCGGTAATCTGATTCCATCCAGTGGGAATGCCCTCGCCTGTCGAGGCGACCGTCATGGTGAACAGGCCCTGTAATTGCGGAGGAATGAACGTGCTCGGTTGGAGGACAGTGGGGACCGGCGGTTGGTCCGACCCGAGGGGAGAAGGCGTCGTTTCCGGTGTCTGACTGGGATCCCGCATGGAGACGTCGACGAGACCGTCTTCACTTTGGACCGACACCGTCGTCGGCAGATTCGAGCCCGAACTCGACGTGTCGTCGGCCATGACCACGGTGTCGGAACCTTCAGGAGTGGCTGGCCCGTCGCCGGAAGCGACCGTGTCATCGTCGAGGATATTCTTGGTGGTCATCCCGGCCACATTGCCGAGAATCTTCTTCAACACCCCGTCATATGTCCTTCTGTCTTCACGACCGAGGACGACATATGTGGGCTGGCCAAAGAAGGGTTTCGACGCGGGGCGGGCACCGGGCGCTTTGACGAGTCGGTTGTACACGGGCACCAGCAGCCGCTCGGCTTCTGGACTGTTGACATCGACCAGGTCGTCCTCGGTATCCCTCGTGGGGAAGAGGCTATATCTCTTGGCCTTGTTGGGGTTGTAATTCGTCGGGACCGAATCCAATTCGTAGACGCAGATGATGTCGGCACTCTGAATATTGGCCTCGGAAATGATGACATTATTGTCGAAAATCTTGTAGATCTTGTTCTTGTAAGACTCGGCCACCAACAGTCTTTCCACATCGGCATGTGTCCTCTTGGCGACGAACTCTTTCAACGCTCTGATGCTCGAGTGCTTGTCAATGTCGACATCGACTCGGAAAGGACGTTTGTACAAGGGAAAGTAGAGAATCTCTTTCGACCAGGTATTCTCGATCGGGAGTTGAAGGGTGAGATTGTTGAACGGGTCGAAGATGATGCTGACTTTGTCGCAGACCGGGCACGTCAGCGTCGATTTGTACATTCCGGCAAACAGGTCCGTGATGACGGAATCGTTGCGGGCCTTGTAGTCTTCCCAGTTCTTATCGGCGAACGCTTTCAAGGCGGCGTGATCGTGCACCATGTCGTCGGTGGAGTCAGGCTTCTCAATGTACGGCTTCTTGTGAATGCGATTCAAGTCTTCTTGCAGGCCGTCTAACAGAAAGAGCAAGAATTCTTGCGAGTCCTGCTGTTGGTAGCCCGAAAAGCTCGAGCCGTACTTGCCGACCGTGGCCTTGAACCGGCTGGGATTCGTGGAACTGGCATTTTCCTCATAGATCTGCTTGACCAGGTTGGCGTACGCTTTGGCGATCTCGCCATGGTGGCCCAGAGGATTATTCGGGTTGAGGTCCTTCTTCCACTGGTCGTGGAGAAAATATTGAGTGAGCTCCTCGACACTGCGGATGCACTGCAAGGCCGAGTTCATGTAGCAGGTGTTGCCTAAATTGCTGAGCCCGGTAATGCCTCGAGGTCGGCCGTCCCGCCGCTGACGCCCTCGGGTCATCATGCCCGGTGCGGGACTGGACCTTCCACTGGGTGTGAGTCCTTTGGCCTTGTCTTTTGCCGCCGCCTTGCCCAACGTCAACTTCAGATGTTCGCTCGGCCATTCTCCCCCCGCAGGGCCGCCCTTTTGTTCTTCCAACACGATGACCTCGTCCCGGCCCAGCCCGACCGTGCTCAAAGTGAGTCGGCCATTGTATTTGGGGTTGGCCGTTTGATCGCTCTGGTCCAGCTGCTCTCGTTGTTCCCCGATCGCGAGTGTGGCGAACGTGTTGACATCGAGAAGCATGCGGTCTCCCGCACTGGCGACAATCTCGGCGCCTGGCGCAGGCGAGGTACTTCTCGACACGGCCGGTGTCAGCATGCCCGACGCGGCGGAGCTCTTCAACCCGCCCAGGATCCTCCACACCCGGACTTTGGTGTTCATGTCAATGTTGACCAGTTCTTTGCCCTTTCTCAACCACTCCATGAATGGCGTCTTCTTGCTCGCCAGCATCCGTCTCGGTGGCAGGTCCTTCTCCCGCTGCGTCTTGGGCGTCAGTTCGCTGGGGACTTTGAGGAAGGAGAAGATGGGCGGGTTCAGCTCCCACGTCACATTGGCCGGCGCGTCGGCCTCACTCCAGTCGTGAGCGTATCGAGTGATGACAGGAGACTCTTTCGCGAGCCCGTACCACGAGATCACCAAGTCCCACGCTTCCTGGGGGAGGATTTCGAAGTCTTCCCCCGCGTTCAAATCCCGTTCAAGCGGGACATACGGTTCTCCGGCTTCATCTTTGAGTTTGCCCGAATCTTCCGTGATCATGACGAGATCTGAATTGTCTACCGGCCCAATCTCACCCTCGGTCGCCGACTTGTCAATATTCCGCCCATCGGGAGGGTGCGTGCCACGGGCCTGAACTCGATACAGCCATTTGGACGAAATGAGATAGCCTTTTTGCTTATCTTGGATTTCTTTCTGTGCGAGTTGGGTGATTCTGACAATCTGTTCATCGATCGAAGGCATTGCCGTCGCAGACGAAGGAATATCGATGCTCAAAGACGTCGCAGCCGTCGACTGGACCGACGGGGTCGGCTGAAGACAGTCGGAGACGGAACTGCTGCTTTCTGACGCAGCCTGCTGTGGAACAGCTCTCGGATCACCGGCAGGGACCATGTCTTCGGCAGAAGTCTTGTCCCGATGTCTCTGCCCGGTATCCTGTTGTTTTGCTTTCGTGTCCGCATTGACCGGCGATTCTGAATTTGCAGGCGTCAAGCCCGAGTCCGGTCCTTCGCCCATGTCAACGTCACTGCTATGCTCTTCTCGGTCCTGCGCTCCCATGTCAGACGCCGGTCTCTTGATCGCGGGTGAAGATGATCGAAGCTGCCGGCCTAAATCATCCTTTAGTTGCGAAGGTGGTTGTTTTTGGGATCCGGGCATGTCCCGACGGGGATTACTGAAGCGCGCAAGGCTGGGTGCAAACAGGCCAGGCGCCTTAAAGCAGGACCATCGACTTGCAAGGCGACCGGAATGAGGTAGGCTGTGGTGTGGGAAGGATGGCCTGAATTTTGGGGGGCCGGCCAGGTGGGCTGTGTTGAAGAGTAAATTGTCAAACCCGCTGCAGCCTCTTCTCCACACCGACACCCACAGAGAAATATCCTTGGCTGATGCCTGAAAAGACTGTGGCTTTGTATCTGTCAAGCTCCGGCCGAAGGCGCAGATGGTCCGTCGTCGCAAGGTCCGACCTCTGCTAAAATAGGTCGTGCTCCTGCGCTGAGCCGAGAATTCTCATAGAAGGGGGAGGAAAATTCCCAGAACGGAAGTAGGAAACTCCCCTCCTGCGACGACTTCTCTGCACGACGATGCAATAGATATCTATGGACAGAACTTGACGCCGTCAGGTTTGATTACGCACAATATTAGCAGGCCAGGCCACGTAAGATGCTCCGCCTGTGGAAGGTGGCGGTGGGTAATCCAACTCAGGTCAGCCTACAGAAGGGTATCCCCGGCGATATCCCCACGATCCTGTCGAATGTCCCAGAATGAGAGTGATTCTTTTCCATCAGAGCACGGCGCCTGTTGACAGGCTGAACAGTCTTCCCTCCACCACCCCCATCATCTGGCAACAATCTTCTCAACTTCATCTCTTGCCTCGGACCAGGTCTCCAAGTTCTTCCTTGCCCAGTCAATGTGACACCTGGCATAGGAGATCTGCAAAAAAGTCAATACCTGGTCATAGAAAACTCTTCACGGAGAGCATACCATATATCTCTGAAGATCGTCTTCCTTCTCTTTTTGGAACCTCATGAGGTCTCTCAGCACGCCTTGGGTGGCGTCCTTCACATCCTTTTCCGACACTTCGAGTGCTTGCTCAAGTTGTGTCAGGGCTTCTCTCGTCTTGCCAATCTGGTCCCGTCTCGTCCTTTCGGGATCGACATCCACAAAACCGTTCACGGCCTGCCTGAAACTGCCGAAAATCCTGTTTGTGACAAAGTTCCCACTCTGGGATTTCTTATGCGACGTCGGGGAGGTCGGCGCGCTCGGAGGCGGCGGGGGTCCTTGTGTGGCGGAAGGCGGAGATGACGCCGGATCACCATGTGTGGGTGGGAAGTCTGAATCGACTGATTCGGTCTCCTCATGGCCCTCCGTTCGTGGCGGTGGCTGCCGGTCGGAAGCGTTTGACAGTGATCGCCGGGGGGGACTGGAAAACGTGGTGCTGCTCGCCAAATATGCGTCGATCCGCTTCGCTTCTAGCTCGCTGCGCTCGAGCGAGTCTAACAAGTTCTTTTTCTTTTCCAGGTCGTCTCTCGTCATTTCTTGCTGGACTCGCTTGAGGACCCGATACCGTAAAACACTGCGCACCACACCGGCGAACTGCGCGCTCTCGCGCATCGGTTCGGCAAACGTGGCGCCCAGACCCAGCGAGAGTTCCTCGGTCGAGATGTAAGTATTGTCGACGGCCTGGCCAATCCTTTCGATTGCGGCGGCAACAGTGGTGGACTGCTCCGATAGTGAAAATCCGTTATACCGTGCTCCCAGCTCTGCCAAGTCTGCCGACAGCTTTGTCAAATGCTCCAAGGTCCGTCGATTGACTTTCTCGATACTTCCTTGCAGGAGCAGCTCCAGTTCTCTCGTCGAAGCCTCGAAATTGACAAAGTAAGGGTCGAGCTCAGATTCGCTCAATTTCTCCGCTGCCGCGGGGAAACGCCCGAAGACTGGTGGTCCGGGAGCGGCGTAGGCGGCGGCCGAGGGTGACGTTGATGGTTCCGCTGGAGTGGCAGGCGTCCCCGTCGTAGAGGCCGTGGTCGAGGTCGAGGATTTCAATTTCGCGGATGATGAGGGCACAGGAAGCCAACTGTGTGCCGGTGTCGGGTTGGCCGGATCTAACGGTGGTGCTTTTAAGTTGTTCTTGGGTACGGACGAGACGGGATGTGCATGCAGAACTTCATTCTGTTGTTGCCAGCGGCGTCAGTGTGGGACTTTTGGTCGGGCTTTGTATCTTACCCAGCTCGAATTGGGATCGAGAAAGCGCCACCACACCCCGTCCTCAAGCACTTCTTTCATCCTCCGGCACCGGTTCAGGAAGACTCCCAGCATTCGCTTTCGCAGATCAATGATCCCGGCATCTTCCTTTGCCTTGGTGGGCTTGGCCGCATAGTCTGCCATCGAGTGCTTTTCAGGTATGGGTGGGATGACCAAGGTGGGATGGAGACTGACGAGTGCGGCGCGCAACGAGCTGAATTCAGAATACCGGCGCGCAACCTCAATATCCTAAGCTCGGTCAGAAGACGGTATCATAGATTGTCAAGTCCGCCATACACCTGTCCGTATTCTGTAGACAATGTAGCCGCCGTCCGAACTCTTGCCTGCATCGGTGATGACGATTTCCAGGTCGGGGTTCTCGTACAAGATCTGCTGAACTCTACCGTCATAGCCGCCTTTGGGCGGTGTATAGCTGGCATTTTGCTGCTCCCTGTTGTAGTCTGCCTCGTCATCGCTGATGTCGTGTGGTCGAGATAGGAACTCTGGTGGCTGGGGAGGCGAGGACTGTGAGGACAGTGGACTGGACGGCTGGTTATGGTCTGTACGTCAAGATTAGCCCGGCAGAGATACTGCAGGTTTTGCACACATACAAGAGGTGCTGAGTGTCGGATTCGTCGGGTCTCCAGACGATTCCTGGTTGTTGAAAGACCCATACGGGTTGTTGTCTTCGTCGTCCTGCCACATCGTTACGGGCGAGATAGACAAAGACTATCTCATCAGGTCTTTCTTTTTGCTTTCGCTCGAGTGGCCGGAAGGATAAGAGCTGATCAACGACTATGGAGAGGGTGGTAGCAGCAGTCATTCATTGCTAGGCGCAACTCAATGCGGTGCCCCAAACCGCGGGCCGCCGCGAGGCCACGTCATTGGCTGAATGGCCCTCACCCCGCAAGGATTAGGATCACCTGCATAGTCGCTGTTGGTGAGCCCTTCAGGTCTTTCGGTTCCATGCAGTACCCCAAATTTGTTGTTGCCTATTACTCTCTGTCTGTACTGGAAGAGGCTGTTTCAGAAATGAAGCCTATTCCTCTGCACCCCTCTCTGGATCTCTTGCATCTCTTTTGATAGAGTTGGGGACATCAACTGACATGGTGAACCTGACTGATACTGCCAGCCTTCTCAGCCTGAGCCAGAGTTGAGATCTAGTTTGCTCCACCTGACACTTGCGACCGAAGATGTTGACTGATAGTGAGGGTTGATGTATGTCCCAAGCCCCGGCTCGCTGCTTTTATCCTCAGTCACGCTATGACCCCTATACTTTGAGAATTGTGATTCAATATTGGGCTTATCTTGTCATCCATGCCCAACGCGGCTTTTATGTCGCCGTCTCTCGACATGACAGATTCACAAGCATCCCATCGACGTCAAGATAATGCTCTAAATGGCTATAATGACATCGGCAGCCCATGGGCCAGTGCCGGTTTGCACCAACGAAATCCCGGTGCAGGAGTCGTGTGCTACCCAGATATTTCCCTCGGAAGACAGCATCAAGGCAAGAACGATCACAGTGGTACAAGATCGCTCCAAGTATTACTCCAGAATTGACGACAGAGGCCTGCACGGCCAGGTTGTCCAGACTGAATAGACCGTACATCGAGTTTGGTTTGGTGTTAGCGGTGGTTACCTGAGCGGTAGGAGTGTCCCCGTGTCCTGGGTATGATTCGGATGAAAGGGAGAATCTGACACCTCGCCCCCAAGGCAGGGATATTCGTGGAGAATTGGGAGTTATGATTGCGGACAGGTGGACCAAAGCGTCCCCGGTTTTCTCAACCCTTTCCTCGGGCATGTTACTTCCGCACCAATGACCATCGGTTTGCTCTTCTGGCCCGGACGTCTTCCAGATTCCATCACGGCTCTCCTGTGGGAACACTGATGGCTGGCGAATGCCCATGAGCCCGACCCATCTCACCACGTTCTGTCATGTCCAGATTTGACTGGAGAATGTAGTATTTCCAGAGCTTCCATGCCCCATAGACACACACGGGCGGGATGACAATGAAGCAGATGAGGACGGCGTTGTTTGGTGTCATGGTGGGAGACCGGACTAACTCGTTCGAATTTGTAAATGATCGGTTCGTCCTAGACGTCCCGTTAGATATGTCCAAGTGCAAGTCGTCCAAAATTACCCTGTGGTCGCCCGAGGCGCGGTGACAACGGGACCATATAAAGTGATCTGAATATACAGGAGCATCGGTCTGAGTATTTGAGGTGGAAGGGTTCTGCTGGAATCACTTCACTGCTAGTGCATCTGCAATGCCTTGCATCACCATTTCGTGAGCCTGATTTTTCAAACACGCTTTTTCGAGCAGCAATAGTTTGTCACCAAGTTGATCTCTTGGGTCACCAGCTTTCGGATGAGCATGTCTCAGGACTCGCGCCAGACTGATAACTTGCATAAATACCAGAAGCACATCTTGATGATAGGTCACTTCCAGCGGATTTCCAAACACGGCAGAAGATGTTCGTGGATTTGACTTGTCCTCAGGTTCACCTTCAGTATTATTCGGAGTCATCAGGTGAAGGCTGGAAATGGCTCCGAATTGCGCCAACCGAATGAGTTCGTCCAAACCATTCAGAGTCCAGCTGGTTGCGGCGATAAAGGTTGTGGGAGGAACATGATCCAGTCCTGTCACTTCGAGGACCGCAGTCCAGTTTTTAATTTCGCAACAATGGTCGATATACAAATTTTGGCGTTCTTCCGCAAAAAGATCATTACTATTCGATTGAATGTTGTAAAGCCTGGTGGCTACTGTGGTGCCGAATTCGGAGGATGGTTCCGTTTGGTGCCAAAAGGACGGGGTAACATGGCCGGCACCAACGATCTTGAGCAGAGCTAACATGGCCAGCACGCGGCTCTCTTTGTAACTGCCTGTCATTACAGAAAGGAGGGCTTCCCGGGCAGCCAGAGGGCAAAAACCGATCGGGTGAAACCCTCGGCCCGTGGAATTTTCGAGGGCTAGAACGGCCACGGACCGAACTTCATCGTCGTCATCATTGAGCAGGTCGTACAAGATGGCGAACATGCGAAGGTTGATGTCCTGGTTGTGGATGTAGCGATCAGTTTGTACAAACTTCGGGAGACAAATTGCGAGAGCTCGAACGGCATTGAGTCTCGTTGGAACCTCAATCTCGTCCAAGGCTGCCAGCCGAAGCGCATTGAGCCAGGAATGCAGTCGTGGCCTCGGAACGGTACAGTCATCATCTCCGCCCAGGGTCTGAGCATGAAGATGCGCTTCGAGTCTGAGTGATGAATTTCTCAACTCCCTGCTGCCGGCGTGATTGAAATCCACTTTGTCGCGGAGAGGTCGCACCCAATCTGGGTGCAGAACCACCTTTCCGTCTTCGAGGCATTTTGATATGCCGATCATTGCTTGAGCAAGGAGGTCGTCCTGGTCTAGCCTCGGGAGAATCAGACAAAGTAAGCCAAGCAGAGAAGAGGGTGGAAGATGAGCGTGGTGTTCCAAGATATTCTGAAGCACATATTCTGCGGCCCCATGGTCCGCGACAAGATCGTTGAGAAGAACGTCCACGGTACCTGTGGGTTCTGCCCTCGTGATCCCTGCATAGAGACATTCATATGTCCTGCTGAGAAGAATTCTTGAGAGACAAAATGAACGATGTGCTGCATGGATGCTTTGTACGCCCTTTATGGCGAGCGCCAACTGCGACTCAAATCCCCGACTCTTCGTGATGTCTTTGGCAGCAAAGACGACGGCGTCGTTGAGGAAGTCCAGCATGGCAGCAGTGACGTAGGGAGAGCGCGGTTCCGTCTTCAGCTCCGACAAGGCGGTCACAACCTCGAGGACGGGGCCTAATTTGGACTCGAGATTCTCAACCCATGCGGCCCTTGCGGCATACCTGCAAGACAGAAGAATGCCGTGAACCTGGTTCTGTGTTAGAGTCGACGATTCCGCTTCCATTATTATCTTCTTGATCAGCCCCAATCCATCTGCATGCCTGATACTCGTGGCCATCAGGAGCGCCGCATGATCTCGTACTGCCCAGCTGGGATTGCTGAATTGGTGATATACCGCGGTGTTGAAGCGTTCGGCTGCAGCATGTCCGGCACTCATGTGCCCGAGGAGATCCAAAGCAGCAAAAACATTCTCAGAAGCAAGCGAGCTCTTCATGGCCGTGGCGGAAGAAATTGGGTTGCTCGGGCCCTGCACGGAGTCGAGTAGGCCCAGCTCCTGTTCTGAGGTTTCCAGAAGACGAAACGCAATGACCAAAGGCGTGTTGTGTTCGTCTTGCTTCCCGATGTTGCCGTTCTCAGAGAATGGGCCGTTTGTTCGTGTATCAAGCCGGTTGATGCACGCCTGAAAGAGCATCAGGCCGCAATTTCGAATGGCCCACACGTCCGACGAGAGACTTGATGCGGCGAGTTCAAGCATCGATCCCAGATATTGGTGGCTGCCTGCGGAGAACCTTGAATTCGTCATGATGGCTTTCAAGCAATTCAGTGCATGGACCTGAGGAAGCTTTTGCTCATCTTGCGCCTGGCCCTCGGCCCTTTCCGCCTGGACGCCCTGGCTCGCCCTTTGCATCAGCATGGAAATGGCCAAGGGGAAACGCTTGATGTCGTCTGGGCTGAGGATCGCGCATAACATTGCGGGCAGTCCGGCAGAACGGCGAGTGAGACGGGAGGCCTGCTTCTCGATCTGATCAAATGCAGCCTGCAGCGTGAACTTAGCGCCGGATCCCTCTTCTGATTCTTACTTACTTGCAACCAACGGTCAAGGAGGGCGTGCACTCCCTCGTCATTCGACCGGCGGACGCATTCACAACACGAGGTGAACGTTTGGGCGACCGTGGAAAAGGCTCCGCGGTGTCGCAGCATGATCAGCTGTTCCACACAAAGATCGCCAATGACCGAGTACAGATTGACCACACCGGAGCACTTGCCAAGGACTGCTTGCATAACGAGACTGGTAGGATTAGCACGGGAAATCGACAGACGAGACGAGTCCTATACCTTGAATCACGGAGTGCTCTCCACGAGTAAGCCAAAAGATCTTTGGGCCCTCCATTCACGACATCATCATCCTCGTCTTCAGCAGCCGTTTCTGGCGAATCAACGCATAGCTGAGGCACCACGCAATCCCAAACATTCGAGCATATACCTAAGATTCGCTGGGCCTCCGGTTTGGTCGGCCAGTCATCTGTCACTTGCATGCCTTGAAGACAATACGCAAGGGCGAGCAGAGCGCCATGGAGAGGAAAGGTCGAGGAGGGTCGAAAAGTTTCGAGGCTTGCCGTCGAGTCTTCGAGTCGTTCGATTAACTGCGCAAGAGCCGACGTCGTATGACACGTCTCGTCTTGCTGGGGGCCACCATACCTCGTATCTCTGGTCATCCGATCCATCAACGCCCAGCCCCTCCCCATTCCGTCGGCGTGGTCGGCGCGACCTGTGCTCGCCGCGAGGAGCTGAACTTCATCTAACCAGGGACGGTGTATCACAGCCGCAACAGGAGTAGGGTTCGTTGAGGCCAGCTGTGTCAGAAGCGCGGCTGCGGTACTGCGCACATCTTCGTATGGGTCTAGCACAAGATTGACCAAGGCTCTGACCAATAACGAGTCTTGTTGGATATGAGGTTTGTCGATGAAGGCAAAATATAACTGCCAGGTCTGCAGGCTGAGGATGTGACGTTGGTAAGAAATGCCTGGAGCAAGTTCAAGCCTCAAGAATTCATGAAAACATGCCAGAAAGTGTTCATACTCTTCGAAGACGGCGTTGGTATGGTTGGCCGCCTTCCCAGACACGACCAACTTGCGCATCCAAACGGTACTGGCGTGGATTCTTCTGAGTAATCTCCGTGTGATGCTCAAGATCTCGCCGCGTTCATGAGCATCAGCATCCTCGTGGATGTACTTGATGCACGATCGAAGACATCGGAGAGTGCCGGTGGGAACAATGGCATTGGCGGCCGGGGACGTGGTCAATAGATTGTAAGCATGGATACGTACACCTGAGCTTGCCAGTCTCAGGAGGATCCGGAATGATATATATGTGTCTTCGGGAGATCCACCTCCATCTCTTTCAGCCGCCAAAAAGTCGTTCACCATGGCAGGTAAGTCTGCAGCAGGACACAGGTTAGGTGACTTGTCTAAGAGAGTGATACCGGTCTCACCGTCTTCTGAAACAAACTTCTTGACACGGCCGGCCCGGAGCACAGACAGGAAGATTGTCAACCTTGCGGGATCTTTCCGGGACCTGAGACCACAATGCTTCACCCAGGCCCCAAATTTTGCCGCATCGTCGAGGATAGCAGGGAGAACGTGATCAGTAAAGTCCCCTACAACCATGTCGTTCTTCTCGAGGAAGAGCTCTATCATGCGGCCAGCCAGGATATTCAGATCCGTCGACGTTGACGAATCGGGATGCACTGTATTCAACGCGGAGGAGAGCTTCAACGCGGCACTCCGTGTATCGAGTTCGACCATCGCACATATCAACGAAAGAAGAAGAGGAGCGAGGGCATGATCGGTGCTCGCCTGGATATCCGCCGCACGAATGTTGTGGCGTGAAAGGCGATCCTCCCATCCCAGGCGAACGTCAGTAAGAGAATCAGTCGCGAGGGACACAAGCTGGTCAAAGAGTGGTGTCCTCTGCAGCAGGCAGGAGAGCATGATGCAAGCCTTTTTCAACTCAGCACGCGGCGTACCGAGCAGGACGATTCTGAGCAATGGCAGTGTCGCCTCACGCAGGACACCATCTGCCACCTCCTTCTCCGGCTGGCGTCGTATCATCTGACAAAGAGTCTCCAGGACCTGTAAGGCCGGCTTGGATTTGCCACTGTTGAAGGCCCGATGAGCGCTGGAGAGAGCGTCAAACCATACACTCCTCGAAAGTGCAAACTGCTCAACCTGGACATTTTTGCTCGAGGAAGCACACGTCAAGAAGACACACAATGCATTGCATGCAGCAGTCAGATGTTTATCCGTGACTTGCGAGCTGAGCGCAGTCAGAATGAGCTTGTTCCATAGCAAGTGAGTGTGGTCCAAAACCAGGTCTCCTAGTTTTCGAGAGAAGTACAGCTGCAGCGAGCTTTTCCCCAGTTCTGACACAACCCTGATGGAAAGAGGGGCGTCTGTAGTCAGGGCATTGTCAATGACTTCCATGTTGACAGGCGGGGATGCATGCCCGCGTCTCAGTAGATAGGCCAGGAGCGATTATCCTTGGTCGAAGGGAAAGTGGATATACCTCATCACACATGTTCGCATCAGCATGGTCACACAAAAGATGTCCCTTATAAATTGCGCTTGTGGCGCCATATAAGGTCATGAAAAAGAACAGTGGTATTAGTGTGTCTTCCTGATCGGGTTAGGCGCAGGTGCGTCTTGATCTTGAACATTTTCTCCCCGGCTATCCATCGACTTTTAGACCCAGCATTTTCTACCCGTCATTCCTCCACGTGGAGCGTCGCCTTCCTTCGGGCCTTTTCTTCTCCAAGTGCTGTTTCCTAATTCCCGAGAATATGTCTGTCTGGGACGCTTTCACTGGCAGGAAATCCTCCAAGGACCATCAACCCTCGGATACCCTTCCGTCATCAGCTTCAGCGGCATATGCGCCGGCCCCCTTCGATCCGACGAGTGCACAAGATGTATCCTCCTTCTTGGGAAGCGCATCGTTACCCGACGCCTCAAAGCTTCATCCGTTGGCCGGCCTCAACCAGCAAACCCTCGATTATCTCTCGTTAGACGAATCCCAGCTTTCAGATTTACCTGGATCGAGATCCATCCTGCCATCACGAGGATGGTCGGACGACTTATGTTATGGAACCGGAGTGACATATCTCTCTGCCTTGACAATTGGTGGAGCGTGGGGTCTGATAGAAGGATTGAACCGGACACCAGCTTCGGCGCCGCCCAAGTTACGCCTCAACAGTGTGCTGAACAGCGTCACAAGAAGAGGCCCGTTCCTGGGCAACTCGGCCGGTGTCATAGCAATGGTGTACAATGGCATCAACTCGACCATAGGATACTACCGAGGAAAGCATGACACGGCGAACAGTATTGTCGCTGGCGCATTAAGCGGCATGATCTTCAAGAGCACGCGAGGGTTAAAACCGATGCTGATATCCGGTGGTATCGTGGCGTCAATGGCAGGGACCTGGGCTGTAAGTGTTGGCCGATTTTCTCCGACCCTCTATTCTAACCTGCCCACAGGTGTTTCGCAAAGTCTTTTTTGAGACGTCGGAGGAAGCTGAGCACCCCTAATAATACTGACCGCCGCCGCCTCCTGCCTTCAAAACTCGTGGAAGAGAGCGGACAATCCTGATCTCTTCTGCTTTCCAATCCAGCAACCTCACACAGCATATTCGGACCTCGCGATTTCACTTCGGGACGCCCTCACCCCTTGTATGACCAATGACTTTGGCGCAAAGATGTACAGGCAACTCGGCTGGACTTTGATCCGCCATCCTCTGGTCTTTGATCCACCATCCTCACTCTGGAATGCGATAGCATAGCGGGACTGGGAATAGCAAGAGGCGTTTAGGCAGAAGACTGTATGATAGAGTTAGGCTTGGTGCTCGGAAGCGACGCTGTACCAGAACAGTGAACTCGATAATGATGGAAATCGGTTTAGTCCGGGCTCCCAATCAGTTCGAATCGCACCGCAAAGCATTGAGAATTCAAATACTCTATGTCATGCTCAGAGGCGAGAGTGAAGCGCCGTATTGCAGATTTTCCGCATTTTATGTCGGCCGGATCGTCTTCTAACCAACCAACCAGTAGACCAGCAACAATGTCCTGCAAGATATGTTGACGCCAGGTGTGTTGAAACCAGAGGTGATATCATGGCTTGATCATGTCAACTCACACCAGCTAATCTCATCACCCTACATCCTCCGTGCTTTCGATATACTTGATCACAATGCTTCCACGACCAGCTACAGCACCAACCCGCTTCTCTTACCTTTTAGACCGAGAAAAACACTACTCACCCTACATCGCCCTGGCTGCCGTGCTCTACCAGTTAGTCTCATTCCCCGCGTTTCTCAACGTGCCATTCTTCTCAGGAGGGGCGTTTTCGACCACACCGTCTTCCGTGGAAATTTCGGGCCGTCCAAGATCGCATTCCTCCAGGCGACTGCCAATGCCGGACGGTCTACACACTGAAGAACACCAGCTCCATTCCGCACTCAGACATCACCTCCCTCGCTGAGCAATGCCTCCTAACCGTGCCGAGCGCCTTCAACACTCAGTCCATACGCCTTACGATCCTCAGGGCCGAGCACGAAAATCTCTGGGGCATTGCCAGTCGCACGCTGCTCGCCAAATTCGGCCCTGAGCGTTACCACGGTGGCAGGGCGGCCAAGATTGAGGGCTTCAGAAACTCCTACGGCACCATTCTCTTCTGGCATGACGAGTCGTTTGTCGACAGCCTGAAGATCAAAGGCGGTGATATGCACGGTTCCAAAGCCTGAGAGTGGTCCCACCAGAGTGACGGCATGCATCAGTATTTCATGTGGACCGCGCTAGAAAGCTATGGCATGGGGGCCAACCTTCAGCATTACAATCCATTGATCAACACCGAGGTCGAGAAGCTCTGGGCGCTGCCGGCACACTGGACTCTTGAAGGCACAACTCGTGTTTGGAGAGCGTCAGGAAGGGACCGTTCCGCATGAAAAGGTCCAGCACTTGCCGATGCAAAGCAGGTTGCATGTTTTTGGCGCCGACGGCTGATTCTCAGTGTGGGAGCAGACACCAAAGATCGAATTATTCTGGCATATTACGGATGCTGAAAGTGATTGGCAGAGGTAGTAAATATACAGTGACAACGAACTAGAATATCAGCAAAATCGAAAACCGAATCAGAGTGAAGACATTGACCTCCCTAGATACCCATTGGTTGTATCTCATGGACCTTACACCGCGCTGATGCATGAGATGATTCTTTTCTTTTACAAGCCCTGACACATATCATAGCATTGTTTTCCTCCAGGCCTTGGCCGCCAGTTCTTCGATCGATTTCGTATCCAACACCCCCCGGGTCGAATCGTCGGTCATCGCCTCCACGACAGCCTCAGCCACCAAGTCGGCCTTGAGCGGCTTCACCACAGCAGCGCCAAAGATCCGGGTTAAGCCGCCACCGACCAGACCGTTGACCGTATTTCCCACCATACCCGAGGCGGCAATAGGCAGTGTGAACTTGCGGCTGCTGTCGTATAGAAATCCTGGTCTCACAAATATGCTTCTGAGCTTGGGCATCTTGCTCGCTATGGTGCTCTCGGCTTCCCGCTTCGTGGTGATATAACGGCTCGGAAGGATGGGAGCGCCCGCCGCGGCCGAGATGTAGACAAACGTTCTGACACCTTCTCGTTCTGATTCCTGAGCTAATGTAATGGCAGAATCTCTGTTCATCAGCTCGTACGTCATCTGCCCACCAGCTTTCTCGCCTTGGCCACCTTTACCCGGCTTTCGATCGAGAGGGTTGACCGGGCTGCCCACTTTGGGTGAACTGAATGCTTTCGACAGCCCAGCGACGACACTCTCTTTACCGCTCAGGACTCCTTTGTAGTCGGCCTCCAGCAAAATTCCCATGGAATGCACTACGGCCTCAGCATCCTTGAGATGCGAAGTGTAGGTCCCTGGTTGCAGGATGTCGCCCTTGGCCCAGGTCACGGATTTAGCCCAGGCGGGAGCAGTGGGAGACGAGGTCACTGCTGACCATGACGGCTCTCCCGAGCGACTAGATCATCATGAGACAAGACAACAAGCCAGCAAGCCCTGTGGACGACGATACCTGATTGAAGTGACATTCCAGCCTCGAGCGACGGCGGACTTGCATATTCGAGACCCAAGAAATCCATTGCCTCCGGCCACGACGAGCTTTTTCTTTAGGCTCTGGGCCATTGGTGCAACCGTAGACACCAAATCTCAATCCCGTCTTGAACGTGTGCACATCCTGTTGGACTGCGCTGGAGTCGCAGCTTAAGCTCCTGCCCATGTGGAGTGATCCCTAGACTTTGGGGCTTGACGTCAACATCGAATCCGGCAGGTGCGGCGAACCATCCTCCACTTTTGCTCCAGGTCCCAATTTTGAGCCAAACAGACAACTCTCGCGACGGCAGAAGAGCACCATTCACGAGGTGGACAATCTGCTGTGTCCCGGTGTCAGGCGTCCAGTTATCAGGTGATCATCACGATGCCTCCGTCGAAGAAGCGCAAGATCAGCGCTCCACGAGATGAGCCTCACTTAGGAGACGAATCGATGGCGACCGGAGAAGGCTACCCTCAGAGAGACAACGCGGAGCAGGAGAATGCTTCAGAGGAGACCCAAAGTGGAGACGTCTCCAGCGGAGTGCCAGACAAGGCCGCAGATGCCACGCCTCCCTCTCCGACAAGCACTCTGACGACCACGAATGCTGACCGGCTGGCCCGGTTCGCTGCCCTCAAAGCCCGGGCAACTGCTTCGGCGCGCTCTAACCTCGCGGAAACCAAAGCTGAGGCTAACCGCGCCACCGTGGATCACACAGTGCTCGCCAACCTTTCACGCCGATCTGCCATTGCATCACATAACTTGTTGAAAGCCGATACCGAAGCAGAGGAAGGTGCTGGAGCTTTCGAACGCAGGCGCGCCTGGGATTATACGATCGAGGAGAGTGAAAAGTGGGATGAAAGAATGGAGCGCAAGAAGGCTGCGAGAGAAAACAACGCGTTTCAGGACTACAGCGCCGAGGCCAGCAAGATCTATGATCGACAAATTCGAGAAATGGAGAAGAACGCCCTCAAGGACGGCAGCAGGGATCGTGAAGATTACGAACGACAAAAAGCAGAGGCCTTGGAGAGTGCTGCCCGTTCTGGTGGACTCGATATTGTGGAAATGGAAAACGGCGAACTGGTGGCCATCGACAAGGACGGCCGGTTCTATGCCGGTCATGACAGCATCGGATTCGTTGAACAGAAACCCAAGCGGGAAAATGTCGATCGTTTGGTGGCCGACCTCAGAAAGGCCGAGGAGGTCAGGTTGCGGAAAAGACGAGAACGAGGAAGGGATGTGGACGAAGGCGATGTCACGTACATCAACGAAAAGAACAAGCAGTTTAACCTCAAGTTGGCACGGTTTTATGACCGGTATACTGCCGATATCCGGGAAAGCTTTGAGAGGGGAACGGCGATATGAAGTGCGTCAGAGTGTGTTGTTTTGAATTTTGGAACTGGACGTCGTTTGTTCTATAGGCTGACGGAGGAATGATAGTCCAGGTCAAGGATATCCCTCCTTAAACAGCGGGGATAGACACCCAAAAAGGGATATGCCATCCATTCCCTGCGTGTTACAGCCTGACAGCCATGTGACAGCCATATGACAGCCATGATCCAATCCGCAAGAATTCTTGTGCCTGAGATCTGCCATTGTTGAACCATCTTCAATACTTCCGTCTAGCATGCCACGAGGTCTGTGTCAGAATTTCTGCAAGTCGTTCATGAGTGGCTCCACAATGTTCTCGAAAACGAGGTCCAAGAAGGTTTCATTCTCGAGAGAATATTCTCGGACGTCAAACGGGCAGTCGAGTGCTCTCTGGACGGCATCCCCATATACTGTCCCGCTTTCTTCATAAACCAACGGCAGGAGACGTACTGTAGCCGCCAGATTTCCATGAAGCTCTCCGTCTGCGTTCTCGTCCGCACTCCGCAGATCTTGCATCGTACTACCGAGAGACAGCTCAATCAAAGACAAGGCCAAAGCGAACAAGACAACATTCTTTATCCGCAGAGACTGCATCTTGTGCACCAACTTGTTGATTGTTGTCAAATGAGCCTCGTCCATATTCAGCAACCAAGGGAAGGCGAGTTCCTTTGTAGAGGATTTGGTATCCTTGGTAGATGAATGACTATGGATCAGCAAGACGTCCTTACTTGTCCAGTTTCGGTGGAGCCAGGAGCCTTCCAGGACCAGAGCGCTCCAGGCCAGTGTGACAGCTGTCTTGAGCCTGTCTCTGCGGGAGAAGACGATGGTCGCAGGATCCCGACTCAGCGAGTGCTGCCGCAGAAGCTGATCTAGCTGGATCCGTGACTCTGAGCGATCTGCGGCATGTTGGTCGCGGTATACATCGTATCGAGGGGCGTCATTCGCTGTTTGCATGAATCCGAGGAAGTCAGAATAGGGCGCCGGCAGGCCCAGCTTGGTGCAAAGACCGGCAACCGGAGTGCTAGGCTCCTTAGCTGGTGTGGTTGCAGTGAGTGTCATCGTCGTTTGCTGCGATGCCATTGCCACGAAGGTGACCCTTTTTTGTCTCTTCACACCACCGTTAAATGATGATGGGTCGGACAAGGCAGAATGTGTCTTGAGATGGATTGGCCCCTCGGTCGACACCTCCTCTTCAGGGCGAACATGGTCGACAGCTTCAATCGGCTGTATCTTCAATATATGACCGAGAGATTGCGAGCCCCAGGCAAGATCTCCATTGTGGTCTCGGTGGAACTCGACTCGCCATGTCTGAAGCTCCAGACCTTCCCAGTCACTGCATGCCAGGCGGAGACTGACAGCGTGCTTCTCTCGACAAGGGCATTTCCAGTAGCAATCGGACGTTAGACACTGGTGGATGTCTCTTGCATGGTGTTTCAGTCTCTTCAGCCTCTTGTGCTTTGGAGTAGCTAATCTCTTGCGTCGGGGTTCGAGAATAATACTTTGGTGGGTCGTCTCTCGAAGATATTGGTTCGTCTCGCGTATTCTCCTGCTGAGCTCTTCGTAAGAGGTTTTGTTAAAGGCTATCTGGAATCTCCTGACTTCGTGGAGCAGCCTATCTCTTTTGCTCGTACTTTCCTGCACATAAAGATTGTCAGTGCCAGCGCTAGGATCCGCTCAGGTGGGGTACGGCTTGGACCTTTCTGGAGGCGAAAAGGCCGAGCTTATGTTTTAATTGTTCGAGATCATTTAACATGGCCTTGACTTTCCGGAAATATATATCATATGAAGATCCAAGTCTTTCAGAGAGCCTACGCTCATACTCAGCCTTGCGCCAGAGATGCCCACCAGGATCTGCTATCAGTTCCCAAAGCTCGTCATCTGTCGACACGACGCCATCCAGCAACTGAATGAGCGTCTCAGAGAACCACTCTTCTTCTCCCTCGATATTTCTTGCGTATCGAGTAAGTTCATGAGAGTAATAGCGCAACAGCCTGACGGTGCCAACCGCCTCTGCAAAGTTGGTGATTCCGTTGACAACGATTGGGAAGATGGCTAGGGCCAGACCGGCGACCTCCATCGGGTCTGAAAGAATCAAACGCAAGATTGTGGACAAAGGAGTTGAGCAATCAAGCTTAACATCTTGCCATGGCGTTTGTCGGAATATACAGCGCTACATGCAGTTAGAGCGGGGGACCAGGCTTCGAGCTGCTCCACATCTAGCCTGATCGCAGTTCTACAATGTCGGTTCTCCATGATATCAAACCGATTATTGGAGCCTATACTGGGTTGCTGCGTGCCCTGTCCGCCTCTCTTTGCTGAAGCTCCCAAAGTCGACCACAAAGCCGGGTATTTCTCCCCAGGTTGGAACCAAAGAGGCAGAAACACATTTCTCAACGATAAGAAACGATTCAACCGACTACTTGCCATTTCTGATTCCGTTTACTGGAGATGTCGATCCCAGCTTTGGTCAAAGGCTGCTTCTCCTCCTTTGAAGATGTGATCCAAGGCTCGGCTTCCTCTGAAGCTGTCGCAGTCACTGAGCAACGCTGGCGAGACGAGGCAGGCCGATTTCGCATATGGGCTGGTAACATAGGTGCTCACCAATCTGGCACGTCATCTCTAGAATTCCGATTGCGAAATGCTCTGCGGGCGAAGGGGAAAATCGTCAATTTGCTCAACGACTTGTCTAGGGCGCTGGATGACACGAAGAGAGAACTATCCGCGGCGTCGACAGATGGACATTCTAGCACAGAATTACCTGGGTCACAGGAGGTGCGTACGCCCTTAAGTGCTTTGGCCATGGGAGAATCTGATTTCATGACTAGACATCCCCGGACAGCGCGGACGCCGCGGACCCAGCCGAAGAGAAGCTTCTGAACGAAATTCTACAGGACCTAGGGCCGCCTTGCGCTTTCCTAGAGACACTATACGACGATGTGGTTGACATCATAAATGGTCTCTTCAAGATGTCTCTGCTGATTCGGCATCCGTCGAGACGAGACGAATTGAGCCGAAAAGCTGAGCAAGCTGTCAAGTTCGAACCATTCGATGCAAGCCATGTCAGCAGCAAATTTCCGAATGCGAATGAATTTCTCGTGCAACGTTTGGCTGCCGCCAATGCACTGAGGAGAGCAAACTTGGCTTATTGGGAACGTCACCACGCGAAAATGGCGATTGATGCACAAGAGAAATCAGACGACCTTGAAGAACCCGCACAGGGCAGTCAAGCACCGCCTCTCTCGGGCAGTCAAGCGCCGCCTCTCTCGGGCACAATTGCGACGGAGCCTCTTGCTAATGTATTATCGTGGAGCAGGCCAACAGATCTCGCTGACCTGGAAGGCACTCTTTCGGTCACATCGTATGGATCCTCACTTACCACTGGAAGAACAGCAAAAATGCCACCTAGGCCCGAGGCTGCTTCCACAGGGCCCTTCGAATGCCCCATTTGTTTCTTCCTGGTCACAGCGCGCTCTCAAGAAAGTTGGATCAAGCATGTTTTCCTCGATTTGCGGCCTTACGTGTGCCTCTTTGAGCCTTGTCATTCTCCCAATAAACAGTACTCAAGCCGCAGTGACTGGTACGAGCATGAACTCAGTGAACATATCGTACCGCTCCTCTCGAAGGAACCAACCAGTCTACACTGTCCTCTATGCTTTGAAAAAGACATGGAAAAGACAACCATTCGGCGACACTTGGCCAAACATCTGGAGGAACTTGCCCTCTTTGTGTTACCGGCCAGGCTGCTAGATGATGACACTCAGAGCGAGAACGCAGAGAATGTGGATATCCTTGCCTTGGCCCCTGATCAAGCATCCCTCGACAGACACGCGTTGATGGCTGAAGGTGCTAGACGACTGGTGCTGTTGAAGGGAGAGGGACTGTTCGAGCACTATAATTCCTTGCGATTGGACTACGACACAAGCCAGCGATCGATTGAAAAAGCGCATGAGGAGCTAAGATCACAGCCTACGGAATCCATGTCGTCCGTCATTTCGTCCTACAATGTCCTCAGTGATCCAACAAGGAGGAATCATTACGATGAATTTCTCATTGACTTGGGCAGCAGGCCAGAAGCAAAAGACTATGAGATTGACAAAAATTGGTGGATGGGTGAAAGGCCAACATCGACCGAGTCTGCGACGAGCCCTGAAGATATTCCAGATATTGCAACTCTTGTCCACCAAGATAAACGATATCGCCTGGAATTCGACCATGATGCATTGGCAAGCGGAGAGCTCTACGTCCATCACCTCTTAGCTCGCGCCGCAGAAGTGCTCAGAAGGCACCCTGACCATATTCAACTGTTTTACAGAGGAGAGCTGTTGGCAAATTCCAACCAAACAACCGCATCTCTAGGCATATCGACGACCTCCGAGATAGTTTGCCTCGACATTGGTACTTCCTTAGAACATATACAGAGCTCCGACCGAGAACTACAGCTGATCGACCATGTGGATCAGATCCAAGAGCGAACCCTGCCAGAGGATCATCCACATCAGCTGACATCACAACATGCACTGGCTGGGGCATATCAAGATAGTGGACAAATCAAAAAAGCGGTGCAGCTGCTCGAGCATGTGGTTCAGATCCGAGAGCGAAGCCTACCAGAGGATCATCCAGATCGGCTGTCGTTACAATATGAACTGGCCAGTGCATATCTCACTCATGGGCAATTCAAAGAAGCGGCGCGGCTGCTCGAGCATGTGGTTCAGATCCGAGAGCGAAGTCTACCAGAGGATCATCCACATCGGCTGGCGTCACAACAAGAACTGGCCAGGGCATATCTTGATAATGGACAAATCAAAGAAGCGGTGCAGCTGCTCGAGCATGTGGTTCAGATCCGAGAGCGAAGCCTGCCAGAGGATCATCCAGATCGGCTGGCGCCACAACACGTACTGGCCAGTGCATATCTCACTCATGGACAAATCAAAGAAGCGGCGCGGCTGCTCGAGCATGTGGTTCAGATCCGAGAGCGAAGTCTACCAGAGGATCATCCACATCGGCTGGCGTCACAACAAGAACTGGCCAGGGCATATCTTAGTAATGGACAAATCAAAGAAGCGGTGCAGCTGCTCGAGCATGTTATTCAGATCCAAGAGCGAAGGCCGCCAGAGGATCATCCACATCGGCTGTTGTCACAACACAACCTGGCCAGTGCATATCTTGATAATGGACAAATCAAAGAAGCGGTGCAGCTGCTCGAGCATGTGATTCAGATCCAAGAGCGAAGGCTGCCAGAGGATCATCTACATCGGCTGTTGTCACAACATGAACTGGCCAGGGCATATCTTAATAATGGACAAATCAAAGAAGCGGTGCAGCTGCTCGAGCATGTGGTTCAGATCCAAGAGCGAAGTCTAGAGGATCATCCATATCGGCTGTTGTCACAACATGAACTGGCCAGGGCATATCTTAATAATGGACAAATCAAAGAAGCGGTGCAGCTGCTCGAGCATGTGGTTCAGATCCGAGAGCGAAGTCTACCAGAGGATCATCCATATCGGCTGTCGTCGCAAGGCGTACTGGCTAGGGCATATCTTAATAATGGACAAATCAAAGAAGCGGTGCAGCTGCTCGAGCATGTGGTTCAGATCCGAGAGCGAAGCCTGCCAGAGGATCATCGAGATCTGCTGTTCACACAACAAGAACTGGCCAGGGCATATTTGCACTAATGGACTGATCAAAGAGGCTGTCTATGTCAGCGATGCTTCCCCAGAAGTCCTCCGGAGGCCCAAGTGGCATAACATTGGCAGCAGCTGATGCCAGCTCTTTGGTAAATGAAGATACAAACTCCAAAGATGCAATAACCACACAGCTTGACGACATAACCGGGCCGAGGGGATCAAGGCAATCATACACTGATTCCACAACATGTCTCTCCCCCGGGGTTATCAGATGAATCCGCGGCCACCCAGTACGGAGACGCGAAGGCCCCCAGCCTAGCATGTGAAGATCGCCCAGATGCTATTGATCCTCCTCAATCCCACCATTCCCCCGTAAGTCATCCCTCACTGTCTCTCCTCGAAATAATTGAGCTAATAACTTCAGCCCGTTTTAGCGCCAAATATCTGGACCTGCTGCCAATGCAATCAGACACTTTTATATTGCCTTGCCCAATTAATTTGTCCCGTTTGCAACCACAAACCAAGCAAGACCTGTCGGAAATTCTACCTTCAAAGGCGTGGGAAACTTCAGAGATCTAAGACTTAAATATTAGGAGCCTGCCAACTAACCACACATGAGAGGATTTCCGAGAAGTCCTTTAATGTAGTCTGAAAACCTTGTCTTTTGGGCAATTGGCCACACTATGAGGCATGCCTGAGGGGAAAGCGTCAATGTAGTGGCTTTCATCTGCAGATACGGGAGTAGAAGGATGGGTAGAGCATAGGTTGTGAGAAAGGGAGGGGTCATTGTCGGGCAAGGCATGTTGATCACGTGCAAGTCGCTGGAGCCGGGAGAGCTTTTGCCGAGAAATTCGCGGCAGGGCCGGTCTCTTTTGACTCAGATTCCATCTGTAGTACCAAGTGGGAGTCTCCTTCGTTGTCAAGAAGTGGACCACGAAGGAACCACAACAAGACAGAACTTTGGGCGTCATAGCATCCACTACGAATCTATGAGCAGCCAAAGCTAACCATCTTGATATTCGCAATATGCCCATCAGCGAGCATACAATAGTCATCATTGGCGCTGGAGTCCTGGGACTCTCGACGGCTACACTGTTACAGACCAAGGATCCAAAATGCAAAGTCGTAATCATGGCCACCGAGCTGCCCACAACGCCATCTCCGACGGCAGACTATGCTTCCGTATGGGCTGGCGCACATTATCGTCCTATTCCGGGGACGATACGGCAGCTGGAGGATGAGGCTGAATTGGCCATCCGGACCGCAGAAATCATGAAGAGGATAGCGCGCGAGACGCCCGAGGCAGGGGTCGGGACTATGCCAGGTATTGAGTATCTAGATGATCCACCCGAAGCGAACCTTACTTTAAAAACTGGAGATGTCTATGCTGGGCCCGATGACCACTTCCGAGTGCTAGAGAAGGCAGAGCTTCTTCCCGGTGCGCAGTGGGGTTGCGAATACGACAGTTACTCGGTCAACGTCCCCGTGTACTCCAAATGGCTCCTGGACAAGTTCATCACCGGTGGTGGTCAGGTAATCCAACACAAGCTCAAAGCTGCGGAAGAGGCGTTTGACTGTGCTCAAGAAGCAGGGCTGGGCACCGTTTCTACCGTGGTGAATTGTTCCGGACGGAATTTCGATCGTGATCCCAGAATGAACATCATTCGTGGGCAGACGGTCTTGGTCCGACAGCAGTATGACAAGACCGTGACCCGGCAGAACCGAGATGGCACTTGGGCCTTTCTCATCCCGCGGCCGAGAGGTGGAGGGACCATTGTGGGCGGATCAAAAGAGATCGGCGACTGGGAAGCTGGAGTCAGACCGGAGACGAGACAGAAACTGCTCCAGCAAAGTGTCGACTCGTTTCCCGATTTTGTCGACTCGGTGGAACAATTTGACGTTCTGAAAGACAATGTCGGGAGGAGACCGTGGAGGGACGGCGGCTTGCGGATCGAAGTCGAAGCCCTGGACTCGAACAGGAGGATTGTCCATGGTTATGGGGCGGGGGGCCGCGGTTATGAGTTGAGCTGGGGAGCTGCTGAGAGGATCGTTGAGCTGACAGCACAAAGGGTCCTCCAGGCGCAGCGGTGATGTGATCCATCGGCTGGACATGTACACCACCCACTCCACTCAATGGCAGACATCCATGCGCCCGCTGGATGTGTGCAGACAGTCCATTCTGTCTCTTGTCGTGCACTGGCTGGATGTGTGTAGCGGCAGATGCCTTCTGCTTCATCTCGTGCATCTTTGATGTATGTGCCTCTTCGTCTCCGCCGATCCTCCTTCTGTCTCATTTCGTGCACCCTTGATGTATGATGCCTCTTTACCTCATACGGGGCAATTGCTGCTGCCTGTGTTGCTGCATGTATGCAGATGTCAGTACGTCTCATTTCTTCTTGACCGGTTTGCCTTCTGTTTTCTCCAGCTCCTGCAGCTTCGCCTCCTCCCGGGTCAGCTTCTCCTTCTCCTCGGAAATCAGCTTTTGCACGGTTTTCACCGCTTCGCCCAACCGGTCCAGTTCCTTGCTTTCTTCCTCTCGGCTGAACTTATTCCCCCCTCCGCTTCTCTCCGGGATCTCTGCAGTCGGTGGCGCTTTGATCATTCCTTTCCCGCTCTTTCCACTTTTGGTCTTGGCCACCGGCACGCCTCCGGTCAAGATATCATAGAACGCTTCAACCGGTTCGTTGAACAATACCTCCTCGTAGCAGACGCTGCTGATCATGCTTCTGTCCTTTTTCTGCTGCTCAATGTCTCCGTAGTATGGGTGGAGTTTCAGCCCGTGCCATATTTGTTGTGGCTTTTCCGTGCTTTCCGGCACAAAATAGAACTTGATGGCAATCTCGAATTCTCCCCAGCCGGTCTCTTCCACTTCAAACGGTGGACTCTCGATCATGCGGATGCTGTTCGCGTACGTGTCGTGGAGTTTGAATTGTACTTTCCGCAACCAGTAAGAAATATCTTCGTTGTTGATCCCGCGGACAAATACTTTCCACTTGTGTGTGTGATCTGCCGGTGCATCTTTTGGTCGATTAGCCGGGTCAAATGGGATGGCCTCGGTGCCGTAGACGAAGGGTCGATGGATCTGGACACCACGGACACGCTTGGTGCCGGCTGGCGCAGGCATCGTCTAGTACCACCGATGGCGGGTTTGGTCCGAGAACCAGCGTTGCACTGTGAAATCAGGAAATTCCTGGGTTGGAAGAAACAAAGTTAAAGACTGCAGAGTGAGGAAGGCCTTGGCGACTAAAGCGGGAATCTGAAGCGCTGTCACGTGACATCACGTGATTTTTAATCCAGGCCCCAAATCGGCACCCCGACTCACCCACTTAGCTTCCTCCTCACACTCCCACTCATCCTTTGGTGGCGGTGCACCTTTAGCCTGTGGGACGGCGTCCCAACTTAACACCAGGATCCAAAAATGGTTGGCAACGCGACCACCTCGATCGGGTGGTCATCTTTCCAATCCGCCTCGGAACACCAATCCACGGACCGCCATAGACAAGAGAGGACGAGGTTACCCAGGGAAATGATTTCGTCGAATGTTTGGCGAAACAAAACTCTTGGTACCTTCAATCCTTGACACCTGGTGGAGCAGGGCGAGCAGGCACCAAAAAGCTTCTAACACGACATGGAGAGTTCCTCCTCACCCTCGCCAGTGCCACAGAGAACGAGGAATTCCTTGACCTCCATGCAATCATGTCTTATCCTTGTCGTCCAAAGTAATCCGCTGCTGTTGGCAGTCTCTGATCCTCCCTCTGCTGATGAAGTTGGCCATCCAGCGCCCGCCTAACCCGCCCCATATCGCTTTACGCGTCGACTCGTGCCTATAACTATCCTATGTTTAGTAGCTTGGGTTGTTTTCACTTGGCAGCTTGAGGTTAGCACCCTGGGTGGTTTCCATCCTTCTTAACACGTTCATACTTTTCCCAGATCTCGCTGTTGACTTTCTTGATAGGAATATAACGTTCTTTATGCGCGGGCCATGGTGGTTCTTCACTGGCCGGGTATTCTCGACTGTCACACCATTCCGGAGTGATCCAGAGGAACTCTAGCTCCACGTCAAACCTAGAAATATCTGTGATCCACTTGCCGTATGCTTGGAAGAATTTCTGGCGGGAATCGGAGTGAGAGGCCGGGGCCATGGTGATCTGAATGGGGAACATCAACAGCTTCTTTCCTTCCTTCGCCTTCTCATTCGTCTCGGTCTCCATCTCGTTCTCTTCGGGCTTGATAAAGATAATAATGCCATCTATGGCTTTGAAATTGAAAGTGTCCGGTCGATACAGCACCGGTTTGTCAGTGGCATTGAACTCGGGGTGCGGTTCAAGGTGCCTCAGCACCATAGATTTCTTCATTCCTGCACCAATCGCCAAACCGTGCGTCCGGATAGATGAGAGGACGGCATGTTTTATGATAAACTCAACAACAGATGGGTTGCCGATAAAGCGGTCCAACGAAAACAGAAAGTTGGTGTCGACGGCGTGTTCAAGAAGAAGCTGCTCTGCTACAGCATCGCGAACTAAGCCGCACGTGTAGCCTCCACACCGTTCGGAGTTGTCCCGATAGAAATACCGATGGTCGACCAGGTCGAGGTGCCCGAACCATCCAGTTGGTACAGGGCAGTGGCAGAAGCAAGCTTCCATGAAGTCGCAATACCTGCAAGTCAGTAACGTCCTGAGCGTCAAATAAGTCGAACATACCACGTCCAGTCCGAATTTCCCTCTGTTGCTTCGCTAGCCCTCTGCACAAAAGCCACAGCATTGTCATAGACGTCCAGCAAGTCGGCCACGGTTAAATCAACCTTTCCATCCACCACGCACTTGTCCAAGAGCAATGGGATGCCGCCTGTGATGTCTTGGACTCTATCCCGGTCGTAGCCTCCCATGTCAACGTTCTGATGTCGGTTCCACCACTGGTCCATCTCCCTCTAATCAAGTTAGAAGCCTCATGGTGATATCATTTTACCATGACTTACCTTATCCAGCCCGCCGTACACCCGTAGCACATCGTTCGAACTCTGTTCGATCGACTGTTCAAGGTATTCCGTATAGTTTGCGGAGGAGCTGATGACTGTGTTGTGGCTGTAAGCGAAACGATTTAACCACCTGTGCCCGTGCTTTGCTTCATCTGTAGAGACCTTTAACGCGTTCATCTATCAACGACAAACGTGACATTTCTTTCCTCCTTGAAGAAGAGTCTGATATCCGCCTCAGTTTTCAGGGCCATGATCTCCTCCTGGGCGGTGATATCGTCTGCCCAGGCAAACAGCATTGCTGCCCGGACGTATTCGATGAACTCATCAACCAACTCTCGGCAGTCCGGGATATAGACGACTCGGACATCCTGAGCAGCCAAATAGCACACCAGGGCGGCTAGCAGGTGAGACTTTCCATATCCTGGAGTACCATAGAGCCAAGTCGTGGTGTAAACCTCACTAACCCGCACATCCTCCACCTTTTGAAGAAGTTCTTTAAACCTCGTTCTTCCCACGTATTGCCAGTTTCCGTTGGCCACCTTGAATCGATTTGGCACCGTGACACCGACAAATGGAAACGGAAGTGTGGCTTCAAATACGGGGTCGGAAAGTTTGTTGACAGAGTCGTCGAGATCTGTAATTATCTCTCTGATGTGCTTCCTTCGCTCACGAGCTCTGGCGGCGAGATCCGACAATGTATCTTCCAGGCGATGTCTTTTTAGCGAAATGGGTGCCTCCTCAGGCGCATGCGTTTCATCCCCTGTATATTGTTAGCTGTGGTCGGCATGCTGCGCTGAAGATGTTTTACCCTTCCTCTTTCGGGTTGTCTGGTTCGATTGATTGCCTTGACACTGTTAGCTGGTATCTAAGTTACGTCCATGGAATGAACCTACCATTCTTGACTTGATCCACAAGTCGCTTCAGTCTTAGACTGGCGACAGGAAACAAATGACAAACTTTATGGAAGAACCTAAAATCGGTGCGCAAGAAGGCCATTCCGCTAAAGTTCAATTTGTTAAAGGTATCCAAATCGTCACCTACGAGAATGCTAAGGTCCCTTTGCTGGATCCACCGAAGCACTTTCTCGCTCTCCCAAGTCTTCATTTGCTGGATTGTGGGAGATGTAGGTAGGTCCTGAGTGCCCGTCTGAGTCCGCTCAGATTTGGATTTCACAGAGGCGTTGGATCTCAAAGAGGCGAGCATCGTGACTGGCGTGCTCAGGTGTTAGGAAGAAATGATGTGACGGCCCGGCCGCCTGGAAGTCGTGATATACGTCTTGAATTCGATGACGAGCTCGATCAGTGGTGGAAAGCTGCAGCGTGGTGAATACGGTAGACGTTGTAGGTTGAAGACGTAGGTTGGAGGACGTAGGCTGGAGGATGTAGGTTGGAAGACGTAGGTTGGAAGACGTAGGTTGGAGGACGTAGGTTGGAGTGAGGATGGCGGCAGTCAGTGAAGATAGTGACAACCGTAAAGATGACAGCAGTCAGAAATGGCTTGGGATTGTACCAAGATTCTCTCCAGAACGATTTCGTACTCGAAGCTTTTGAATCAAGCAAGATGTGATGAACCAAGTAAGCTGAGTTGGTTCATTCATTCTATCTAAGTAAGCCTCCAGTGGTTGTGGGGCCAAGCCTACAGAGTGAACACTGCATGTGTTCCCAACGGCTGTGCCCTGTGGTCGGTCTCCTGGGAGACGTCGAGACATGACCTATAGACTGCTTGTGCCTTGTAGGTACGCCCGTTTGAAGAATCCCCAGGGTGAGAGACAGTATTTGTACAACAATCTGGACCGTGGCTCTGCCATCCTCGACGTATTAGGCTCCTCCGTCATAGCGATGATTGCGGGTCACAATCAAGAATCGCTGCACCGGTTGTCAACAGAAGTGCAAAGCTGGCAGGAGCTTGTTGGCGCATGAAGCTAATGACAAATCTTGTTGCTGGCCCAGCATTGATTTCAACGGGCAGCAAGACGTCCTTCTCGAATCACGTCAAGTTTCCAGAGGTAAGGATCGACCCCGAGGAAAGGTTCTATCGAACAAACAGCGAGACGAGCGGTGACGGCGGTGAGGCTGGACTGTTATGTAACTTGTCGCAAACAGCAACCTTATTGTACCAGACCATCGCGTCCAGGTTATTGCCAGAACTTCCGCGACACGTCATCCTGCCTTTCATGTTATCAGATCATGCATGAACGGGCAGCATTGCCCACCAACAGGACGCATTGCCCGAATGACAATGGCAGAGACTGAGGCGAGATGGACGCCACCATAGGTTTGTGCGTGCGCCGACCCAATGGCGTGGGAGAATGAAGATTTGACAGTTTGGCTGAGGGGTTGGAATTGGCTAGACAAGCCACAAGCCACCAATTTGCGACACTTTCGAGAAACACCAGTGACTGGTATCAGGGAATGCGGCCCCCTGAAAAGCTCGCCAAATGGGCGCAGAACTCTGAGACAAGTGTACAGATTTAAGCGAAGCAACATTTGAGCACAGCCTGACTGACACCATTGCCACCTTGTGTGAGTGGAAGGGATTCGCGACAAGCTGAGCGCAAGGCTAGCAGGAGAGTTCTGCAGCTGTGCAGACGATGCTCGCTGCGAAGGACGGGTGACCAAAAGAGAAATCCGACCCCGGGTGTACCACCACCTCTTGCTGTCCCGGCCTTGCACCTGGTCCTCTTCGACGTGGCCGTCTCCTCGGACGGAGGCCCCTCTGGGACATCTGGAAGCTTGTCTTCGACATCCTCCTCAGCCGTACCTTGACCGGGCGCCGGGACTTCTCGGAGCCTGATTGCGACGTAGCCACCGACTGTATGTGTCTCAGCCTCAACAAGCGCCAGTCGCACCACGAGTTCATTTCACCCGATTGCCTCTCAGAAGAGTAAACTCCACGGCTTCATAGCTCGTGCTGCATCTGACAAACGTCCTCGGATTCAGAACTACACTGTAATTCTTGAGGCACCACTTCCATCAGCGTGCACCAAAGTCATTTTTTCAACCATCCCCATTCATACCGTTCGCGAGTCCTGCCAAATTGACCTTGACACAACAGCCATCAGTATCCCGAATCATTCACAGAGGTCTCTTCAGAGGATGTGCCTCTGTGTTCAAAATGTACTCATCGAGGCTGATCAGGTCTGGCTCGCTGAAGATGAGATAGAAGTACTTGAGCGTTTCAGCCAACCAGAATGATTCCATACGATCGTCTTTTGGTGGGCCGCCATCGCTTCCCGTGGCAGTGATATCGGAAATGGCGGCATTGGCGTATTCAGTCTGTGTGACATTTTGAATCGCGGTGAACATATCCCACGCGGCATCGCGAAAGGCGGAGTCTCCTGTCAGCCGATAATAAATGAAAACGCTCTCGATTGCTTCCGGCCGGAGAATATATCGTCGATCGTCGATATCTGTAAATCCTGGGGTAAGCTTTTTCTGGGCGATGATGTCGTCGGCATTGGTGTTTGTCGAAACAGAACCAGCCTTCTCCAGAACGGCAGCCTTCCAAGTTTCCGTGTTCCATGTACAGGCTTCTTTTCGCGGACAAGGAACAAAGTGAGCAATTTCGGGCATAATACCTCGAGGCATATTCTTGTAGGCCCAAATACAGCCTTGAGTTAGTTTCCCACCGAGGATGACGTGTTCCTCATTCGAGAAAAGGCGTCCCCCTAGTCCAAGCATACCACCGGTGAAACAACCAAGATGCTGACCTCGTGGCTCCAAGACAACGGAAGAACCATCGCCGTTAGTTCGAGCATCGCCTGAAACGAGGATATCTTCGTTTCCCGGGACCATCGGTCGAAATATTAAGTGTTGGATCGCAGCTGACATGGACTGCTCGTAAAGCTTTCGATAAACCGGAGCAAGACCACCGAGCAGAGCATATTCTTTCGGGAAATATTCGTAGAGCGAGTCTGACATTCCCCCCAATGTGAATCCATTGTCGCCGGTCAAGTCTTGGTCTCTAGGATTCACAACCACGGGCCACATACCGGGTAGCGTCGTCTTCTGTTGTTGTGTATCGAATAGGTTAGTGATTCTTTCAATAGCATCATACCACCTCTGATCACCGGTGAGTTGGCTCAGTCTGGTGAACTCCAATGAGAGAGATCCAAGTTCAGAAACCAACATCCGCCCTGGCGCCATCTGTTTCTCGCCATTTGCCGCCTTCTTCCATTCCCATCTCGTGATCGGCATGTGGTTAGGGGTATCGAAAGCCACCAGGAGCATCTCTCCAACCTCTACTGCTTTGTGGAGGAGTTTCTCCTCGCCACTTAAATCGTATGCAGCTAGAAAACCGCCGAGGTATCGAATGGTCGTCTCAAAAATGTTCACAGTGTCGTCGGTGGAAGATGTGAAATTGATGGCCGTGGAAGATGCCACGGCTTCATAGAATTCGTCCTTGAAACCCATAATCCAGAGCGTGTCGAGGGCGTCCACGAGGGTGGCAGCCCACCCACCGAAGCTATTGCGGCCGCGGCCAGAGATCGGCGACAGTTCATCGCGCATCCAAGCCCTCACGCGGTAGGATTCCCAACATCGTTTAAAAGCATCCTTGACATGTTGCTGCCTTTGTTGTCGAGCGTCTCGATCGGCAGCCGTTTCAGGTCCAAAGTGATGTTGTACTCGGGCCAGGGACTTTGGCCTCCCAGAAGGTAGAGGGTTCAAAGATTTCAGGGGATAGTGTGTTGCGCGATCTGTCCAATGGAAGGCGCCGTCATGAGGTGTGGTGGGTGGATGGTAAGGCGTTACCGGCGTGGGTGTAGATGTTCTCGGGTAGTATTCAAAAAGTTGATACAATAGAAAAAGAAAGACGAGTGCCAGCACCAACAAAAGGCTCCAGCGACGAGGAAATCGGATTGCCATAAAGGCGAAAGTGACCTTTGTGTGATGTCCCCTTTATCCACCCGCTGAAGTTGGAGACTGGCGGAAGAGGGACAGAGATTAGAGACGTGCCAGAAGGACGCTACAGTCGCTGGTAGCTAAATGTATGACTCTTTCAAGGCAAGGAAACCAGAGTCCAAGTCGATGACATGAGGATTGATGATACTACTGAGTTAGAAATCAACAAGAACAAAATGAAGATTCAGGCGCCTGGTGAAAGGAGCTCGCCAAGAACTTGTTTGGACAGCTCAGCCTGGCAGTGGTGCAGATACAGTATGTCGTTAGCGCCGTTAGCGCGCTCCCTCTATGCTCTCCAAGGCGCACGGGCCACACTCCAAGCCACATTAATTCCATGGGAGAAAGCCTGTTGTTGGTTCGAAATTTCCCCAGAGGGACGGCCATTTGCGCACGAACGAGACCAGAAATGCAAACCACCGGTATTGTCACCATATTCTCAACGTGCCAGAGAGGATCAAACGTCTCAGGGTTTCTTTTCTAGCCTCTGTCATCCCCCCCGGCCATTGTTTCTGCTGAACGATCTGGACCAATGGTTCTGGAATAGCGACTCTGGCCCTGTAAGCCACATCCTTGGCTACGGTTGAAGCCGGCGCCGCTGGCCATTACCAGGCAATCACCCTCGATGCCAGTGGAGACTAGGAAAGGAGACCAAGATTCTCTCCTGCGACACATGCGACCAGCTTGCTTTTATCCCATTTCAAGTAATCTTGAAGCAGTCCTATGAGATGATCCCGAAGTCTCATCAGGCGAGGAACAACCCTCCACAGAAATTCCATTACTCTCATCTCGACCAAGGGCTTGTTGTGTGCTAGATAAGTCAGTGTTACAGTACGTCACCCTCCTTGACCTGTGTGGAGCCTACCCTCCATATACTAGTGGATCAACCATGTCATTGAGAGTGCCTCAAGTCTTTCAAAGGCGAGCGGCTAGCTATTCGGGGCAAATGTGCCGCTTTAGGCTTGTGTTTCAAGCGAGCACGCCAGTGTGATGAGCAACAACAGGCCAAATCCTCGACATATTGCGCAGCGACCCCCGGCCAACCTCCCCTAAGAAAAGACAGCTCCCTCCCAAATGTCTTCTGATACCTTCAGTCCTAGGGCACATCGATTCTTTGAAAACCTCGTCAAAATTCACCGTCATGGGTCGATCAGTGGCTCCTCTAACAGATATACTTATTTTCTTTGTCTTGTCATTGCTCTCGACCGCTCAGGAGTACCCCCAGAGCGAATGGGTTCAGCCAACCTCACCCAACAACAGCACGGTCCTTACGATAGGCCAAGTCTTTACCATTGAATGGAAATCGGATTTCTGGAAGGCATGGGCCGACTATATCCCAGAGGGATCTCCCCTTGATAGTGATCTCTGGATTATGGGTTATTACTCGCACCAGTATGCAACTTTAGTGTCATGTACGTCAAACCTAGCATCTAAACCAAGCATTGAAAGACTGACGTATCGTTCGTACAGCCAATGTCAATGTGAATGCAAGCACAACCCTATTGTGGGTGGTCTCTTTGCCCGCTGAGGATCTCGTTGCAACGCCGTGGTGGGTGTTTCGATTCCTTCAAGGCGGAGAGACCAATCTCACCAACGCCGCTCAAATTTCGAGCCCTGGGGTGTTTGTCGAGAACGCTTCAACAATCACTACGACCTCCTCCACTACGATCACGTCCCAATCTTCCGCTTCGACAGCAGCGGCGAGCACAACATCCACCACGACAGGCTTCGGAAGCACTGCCTCGTCAACCGATGCACCTGCTACTCCGTCCCCGGAGCCTTCTGTGTCTGGCGGGCTCTCAGCAGGTGCGAAAGCCGGCATTGCCATTGGAGTGGTGATCGGAGCTGCAGCACTTGGTGGAATGGGTTGGATACTGGCGCTAAGGAGGAAGAAGTCGTCCTCCAGCGTGGCACAGCATGCCCCCCTACCACCTGCTGGCCCATATGTCAACGATTATAAAGATTACCCCATGACAAGTACACAATTCTCTCAGAGCCAACCTATTCATTACTCAGAAATTGAGAGCACCCCTCCAGCGAGAATGCCTGCAGAGTTGTCTGGGAGCTAGAACTGTGAGACTGTACGAGGAGATATGGGACAAGCGATCAGAAGACATTTCAATGAAATACTCGAGCTGAAGATATTGGATGATTCACGAGCACCAAGCCTCTAGTCGGAGTGGTCTCATCGTAATTCAAATCGATCTTCTCCCAGCTGGCTCCACCACCACTGGGCTCGCCTGCACAGGGCTGCGGCAGAGTTCCAGAGTCAGCCTCACGGTGACCTCAGACCAAATCTCGGTCTTTAGTCAATCCTCCTGGCAGAGAGTGACTCGGAGATGTCGGCGAAATCCCACGTTTCCAGCCACAAAGGGCACCCTTCACTTCTCGGATCCAGAACTTCAGTCCTATTCTCAGTACAGAGCCGTGCACCAAATCTTGTGCCAACCGCTAAGCTTTAGCGCCTGGTAGCTCCCTGGCGCCCGTCTTGTGATTCTCACACGCACGAGCAAATATGAGCAGACACGGCCAAACCATAGGTTCCGTGTTATATCCTCACATTCGCCGTCCCGACTGGAAGCGTCTAATCATGTTCGATATGCCCAGCTGTCGAACATGTTTGACTCAGGTCAGTTCCAGGTCAGCGGAATCTAAATCAGGGATGGAAACGACATCTGTTTCGACCTGGCGAGAGGGATAGCGAGAACTGTGATATTGCTCATCAAGCACGCATGTCGTGTGCCTGAGAACGTTTGCGTGGTCTCAGAGTCGACAGGCGCTCTCATCGCACAAGGTCCCGTACAGCTTTCTCCTCAGACTCTCGCAAGAGGCGGTTGAGCTTCGGATCCTCTGTCGGGAGCTCTATCCACGCCACTGCACAGTATTGGGCGCCGTCCTGGCGGAACGTTTGCAAAAGACGTTCTCCACTGAAAGATATCGCAGACTCGCCGTCTCATCGATCGCCGGTGGCCACTCGGGGCATTTCAATATTTCAGGCTCGGTGGGATGCAGCGACACTGTAGGCGATGCGGATTCAGTGTGGGAGTGGAAGGAATTCTGTCGTTGCCGCTGCCGCGCCCGCTGATACGTCTATGAAGGGGCTTTTCTAAGGAGAGGCGGTTATTTAGGATGTCCATTCCTTCCAAGGTTGCGGAATTCTAGCCATAAATGTCGGCATTGGCGTCTTGGCGTTGCACCACTGGACGCAATGAGGTGGGCCCCCCGAAAAGAGGGTGAGCTGGCTGCAGATTTCCCCGGACGTCGGCATACAAAACTGCTCAAGTGAGCTCACCTTTGAATTATTCCCTCCGCAAGGGCTGCCCACCTCGACTGCGAACTCGCATGTGGCGTGGTGTCACTGGCATGTATCAGTCTTCAGAGCTAGCATGTATGTTCGGTCTAGTGTAGGACCACTGCTCAAAAGACTACGACCATTGACATCCTCTTCCACCCTTGCGCCCAACCTCGGCGGCCGCAAATGTGCGCTGTCTACTACCGTTTCACGGTCAACCTACAAGGCCAATCCTGTTCCCTCGACCTCGTCAGGGAGGACGTGGGCCAAGGCAGTAGCTGGACAACGATGGGTCGACACCGGAGATGAACTTCAGGCGCTCTCCCGTCTGGGCTTCAAGAACGCATCCCGAGCGTCGTCTGAGTTATGGACAATTTGCGAAGTGGCGATGGGCGACGCGCGGAGCACGCGGACGCTGAGAGACCAGCTGATTAAGAAACCTCGTGAGAATCGCGGCTGTCAGTCGTGCCGGGATCTCTGGCTAACCTCGCAGGTTGGAGAGAGCTGATGCAAAAACATCATCCCCCAGATCAAGTCGATCTTTTGTGCGATGAAAAGGTGTTGGCCAGTGCCTTTCATGCGACCGGCATGTGTGCTATGGCTCCTGCCAACATGCAGAAGTGGTATCAGATGGGAGTCTATATGCTGGGAGTGGCGGTCGAGCTCGGAAACGAAACCAGTGCGATTGATTACTGGAAGTTTGAAAGGCTCAACCCACGAAGGCAAATCCCACCGGCAGTACGCACAATAGTGAAAAAGATGGCGCACGAGAGACGGGACTGGCGGGCCATGTCCCTGTATGTTGACGATTTGTTGCGGAGCAAGTCCACTCCTGGCACCAGGGCCGAGGCCTACGGTCTCGCGAAAGACCTTTTTGACCGGTCGACGCCCGGCAAGACTGCCCGAGACGCGAAACCGCAGGACACATTCGTCCAGCCGTGGAAACTTCTCCGGGATGCAGCAGATCAATATCTCTGGGATCATCGATCTGGTCCCGAACATGAAGAAGCTCAAGCCAAGCTCGACCAGGCCGTCCGCGACGGGGCTTCCAAGTACACTGATCCTGCCGCGTGTGCCGAGCTCTTGCTGGACCCTTCGGTCGAAAAGTTCTCGGACGAATGGACCAGTCTCCAGCTTCAAACGGCCATGCAGGGCGACGCGAATGCATGTTTCGAGCTGGGCAAGTTTTACCTCGAGAAACATGGCTGGTATCCTTGCATAGGGAACCGTTCCCGCCGGCCAAATCACCAGATCGGCTTTCACTGGATTGAACTTGCCGCTGCGTTGTCGTCGGAGAATGCCCAAGCTATTGCTCGCTGCTATCTAGCCATGGCCTTTGTCCTGCGTGAGAACGGATTCAGCGTGGCCGGCCGTAAATGGCTATCGACGGGCATCACGGATATAAGGCAGAACGCACCGGATAACGCCGAAGCAACGACTTGGATCAGGACTATGGAGAGCTTCAACAAGGACTGGGAGAGCGAGTTCAACAAGGGGAAAGCGTCCGATTTTTTAGGCCCATCACAAATGGAGGCGACCAGCTAGGAATATGCCAGAAGAGTGATGGCGCAGTCCCGGACACCACCGTTGGGAATATATAGCAAAGTCGTCCACTTTGAAGTCAGTGGATAACTGCCCGATGACCTCAAGATGCTCCAGTTATTATATGAGTATCATTGGCTGTACCGCGAGTTCGCCGGCGGTGAACATGCGTTATGCTGCGAGTTGAGTTTCACAGGTCTTATTTAAGAAGAGCAAATGATCGGAAATCTCGAGGTAGGCCTGGCGGTGCCATCAGGGGATCAGAATGGATACCTTGCCAAGGAATTTCATAGTGACGTCGGTGCAGATAAGATCAAAGACCAGCAAGCCATCTTCACAGGTCTTGAGTTTCGCTTCGAGTTTGGATTTGGTCCAAGTATTCTCAGTTTCGTCGGTATTACTCTGGTCAAACTATACTGGCTACTCAGTTGTGGTTGCAACGGAAAAGGTCGACGGCATCTACTGGTGCCCCTGAACGCTTTCTGCCATCAAGTCATTATGGTTACCACCAGATCGCACGATAAACGACGAGCGGCTACCGACAAGTTGCCCGTAAGATCGAGAAATACCATTTCACCAGTGAGTCCGACGCTCAAGAGGGCTGGCGTTGTGGTCGAAATTCCAAGCAAGCGAGCAAAATTGAAGGATGATGGTGCTGGGATAGAGAGCACCTCCTCACCCATTCAGTCGGATGGCCCAACGCGGCCTTCGGCGATAGAGAATCCAGCTGCCACAGCAAACACTACTGAACCTGGGAATCCCAAGGAAGTAGGCCCGCGACAGAATCAGCTTGACATCTTGCCCTCGCATCCCTCTGTCATAGAGCACGGGCAGCGGGCTTCGGCAATGCCCGACCAGTCGATGGAAGACGGCACGACTGCTGCCAGCACCAAACCCCCGAATCTGGACGGGTCGTCGTTGGGTGAACCTGGGGCTGGTGGCGGGGCCATTCGAGACAAAGATCCTGCATCGCCTTCGCGCCACGCCGCAGCCGTGACCCCTGCATTGAACAGGCACAAGCGTTTTGCAAGCGAAGAGTCTGACGACCTCGTTAGTGTCCCAGTGGAAAAGCCTTGGGCAGAGAAAAACAACGGATCCGAAGATGAGGACGACAGCGCAGCACCTGAAGTCGTCAGCACGAAATCGGCGGGTCGAATAACCCAGCCCAGGCCGGGGACACCCACCGCGAGAGGCAAGAAGCGTGGGAGGGCGGCCATCAAGAAGACGGACCGCGGTGCTGAAGTCGTCGGGCATACGACATCTACATCTCTGCCGGTGGATGGCCCATTAGGTCGCCCTTTCGCAACAAACCTATACAACCAACAAGACTCAGAGGCACCCAATTTTCAACTGCCCCCGAGTCAGGACGTCCAGACCGCAGCCGGTGCCACATCAGCCTCAACGGGCCAGGACCGACCTGTCTCGAACTCAACGCTCGTCTTCGACCAGAACGCGATCCGACTCGCTGGCCCTTCTGCCACCCGTTCTTCTACCTCACACAGACCGCGCACGGGCTCGGGTTCGGACTCCAGATCCGAATCCCAATCCAGCTCCCATTCCGGTCTCACGGCACCGCAGCTCCCCCACAAAAGTACTGGCTCAATAATCCAATTCCGCCGACGCGTCATGGGCCGACACAAAACCACCAACTTCTGGGCCAATCGGAAAGTCAAGTTCATTGACGCGTGGTAGGAATTTGTGGCTTTCATACATTGAAGACTGAGCGAGGAGCCAAGTTTTTGGTGTGCATTTTTGCGAGTATAAAGTATACATTTCCAGACATCCGCCGTCATCCGTATCTTGCACTATATCTCTTGCTGCTGGGAGTGTTTCAGGGAGTGTGTCAATTGGCGAGGTCGTAAGTGGGTCTCACGGAGAAAGATGCAGGGAATGAATGAAATGGCCAAGATATCGGCTGAAAGAAATTCCTGAGGAGAGGACTTGAAAAGGAGATGAGGGAAAGTCTCACACAACTTGTTTAAATAGTCAAATGTAATGAGCAGCGCAGTCTGCAACTCTGGCATATCTTGATACGCCTCACTTGACGTTGGTCAGAGGAAGATCTGCAATAACGAACATGGACTTCCAGATGCTGTCTTGAATTCGGTCAATAGAATATTACCGGTGCGGTCCGTTCACTCTTCCAGTCCAACCAACAGTATCGTCTTGCTGATTACGACGTGTTGAAACACGCATATACTTCGCCATAACTCCATCGCCTGATGGGCGTTCAGCAAGCGTCATGACCGGATCCACGGAAGCCATGTGCTTTGTGAAATCGATTAACATCAACAACCATCACCTTTGCCCGTTACCGCTCGCACAGCCAAGGTTTCAATTCTGCTCGCATACAGGTCCATGGTATGCATGAGCGGGTTTCCGAAGATGGCATGTCTCAACTGTTCATCACTTACAATGTTCGCCGTGACATCAGTCTCAGGCTTGCCATCTGGTACGCGCAACACGATAAGACGACCGGCATTCGACAGTGTCCCCTGGGGGACTGGCCACCATAACGTTCGTGGCGGGGGTGTGGACGTTTTGGATTTAGACTTCTTCATGGCTTTCGGCGAGAGGTCGAGCTGGGACATGGACAATCCCAGGCCCGTGAACGTCGGTGCCGCGCTGCTGGCGACGACCGCAGGCGTTGGGGCGGCCAACAAGTCAATCAGGCTTCGGACGTAGGCTCTCTCGGCTCGCACGACGGGGTCACCTTCGTTCATGAAAGAATGGAAAAGGCACTTCCGAAACCTGCTATCTGCACCGCCGGGGTGTTGTAGTGGCAAGAGCGTGACCGGAGGGGCACCGAACGTGATGCAATGGATTCTCTTGAAACAACCGGTGAGGATGTTGAGCTCTGATTGGACTGTTTCTGCGAGCATGTGAGAATACAAGAGGCTTGCCACCGCTCCCCCAGCGCTGTGACCGGTGATCAGAAGGGAACAAGCACAGCGACTTGGGTTCTCCTCCAGCAAACTGCGGAGTCTTTCTGCGACGGGCTTGATCATAGCCCTGGCCACTTCCAGAAAGCCCGAATGACAGAGGTTGCCTTCATCGTCCAGAAAACCGGTCGGACTCGTCGGCTCGGTTTGCAAATTGACTCCCCAGTCGCGCACACTCAACGTACTGGTACCACGAATGGCAAAGACCAGCGTCTTTTGATCGTCACACGGGATAGACTTGATGACCATCGCCTTGGATCCCCGTCTCCCGGAGATGAAGTCTTTTTTCTCTGATCGCAACCGGGGGGAAGAATATGCGCATGCCGAGTATTGGGCTGCAAGACACAGCAGCGGATACGTCGGCAAATACAGGCGGAGAGGTGGGAGCGAGTTGGGGAGACGTGAGTTCATGTATAAATCCACCTTGGAGAACACATTGACCGACTTGTCCTGCGTCTGCGCCTTCTTCGCGGGCCGACGTGTATCACGGCCCACCAAGGCACGCTCTGCATCTCCGTGTCGGATGGCCGATGGGGCCAGGCCCGGTGCAAGGGACGAAGGCAGGCAGAGAGCAAGGTCTCGCTCTGTGCCGCCGAACGCATCTTCGTCTATCGACGAAATGACATGGCAGAATTTGTCCCCAATTGTGTCATAAAGGTCTGTAGACTCATCCTGGTGTTGAATTCGGGCGTCAAGCATTGATGACATATTCGTATGCGTGTAGGAGGGGTTAGGCTGAGGCCGCTGTGGCCGCGGTGGCTGCGGTGGCCGTCCCTGAGAGCCCGCAGGCAGGATACGACGTGGTGTTTCAGTCGCGTGGCCATTGAGCAGGTGTAATTGAGAGCCATACGGTGGTGTAGAATATGGCGGAGGGGCTGTAGGGCGAGCAGCTGGCCAGCACTCTGTGCTCTCAGTCAACGGCTTCCTTTCGTTGCGTTTCTGGCCAAAGAACGGCATTGTAATCGAGTCGGCATGGATAACCTGTGCTCATCAAAACGGCAAGCCAAGACATATGCACAATGATCAAGAACTACATTTCACATGGTACAATGCTTGCACTGCATGCGGATGAGTGGGCAGTTGATCTGTATATCCTTGGTCGACTTGACTTGGGGTTCACCCCACTTTCGCACCCAGCGAGGCAATGGCTTTCCGGCGTGTACAGCCACATTGATAAGCCAATGAATGTGAGTCCCGAGCATTACGATCGGTCCCTTCTAAAGTTAGGTGCGCCATTGGCGGCTTAAGCCGATCTGACGTGTAACCGACTGGCAACACGTCATTTGCAAAGCATGGCCACGGCCAATGGCACTGTTGACGGACAAGGTACGACCGAATGAGAGAGCATAGAATACCAAATTGCTCTGCCTGCAGGTTTGTTTGAGGGCAGTGACGGAGCCAAAGATGAATCATATCACAGCCGTATAGAACAACACCGAGCCTGAATATAATGTTCTGCATGGTGTTGCCTGTTCCGACAATTGGCTTGACTCGTTTATCTTGATCCATTATCGACGACAGCATCGTTCAATCCATATTCCTTCCAGATATCACCGGGTGAGGACCCGAAGAATGTATACACAATTGACGGTGGCGACTTACGGACGTGTCGAGACCTGATAGATTGGAGGAGAGAAGCCGACTAACCAGATTGAAGCGGAGCCCATTTTCATAGTCATGTCTCGACGGTCCTTTCTCTGCGTCACTGATTGTCGTTCCATGGACGCTGTTGAATGCAGTCTTCACATGGGCGTAGTTGTTGTCCTTTCTCATACACGGTACCCGTCGCCAATTTGAACACCTCGCTTCCGATCAGCGGGGCAGTTGTGGCCAAACTTCATCAGGCCGAATAGCCATCCAAGAGGTAGACGAACGACTGAAAGACGTTTGCTGGCGAATGTCAAATCGGACCAAAGCGTGCATGATGCTGGAAGAGGTTGCCACGGTAGAAGATGGACTCAATGTTTGCTTTTCTGGACCAGCCATGTCGAACGAGAGACTTGCAGATATGGCTCGTTCAGAGACTTAGAGCTAAGGATGTGGATAGTCAACATTGTTGGCAGGAGAAATGTGCTTCTGTACCGGAAACCGAGGCCTGCGACATCGCGACTTGGATGCAGTTGTGGGTGGATCGCCCAACGTTCTAGATCCCGGCCAAAGAGGCGCCCATGGAGGAATCAAGGATATCGAGGGAAACATACAGCGACGGTCGAGATCGAGAGTGGACGAATCGTACACCGTCGAAGTGATAGCAAGGCCGCGCCTCTTGTCGAGCCGCCTTCTACTCTTTAGTCCTGTTCTGGCTCTCGACGCTTGGGCGACAAGAATTATTGGTGTAGCAGCGTGCATGCATATCAGTCATCGGTGCAGCTGCAAACTGGGGCCTCGAGGACAAGGACCACCGGTGACGCGACTTGGCTTAGGTTCTCGTTCCATGAGGCGAGTCCGGAATTGGGTGAATGGCTGGAATCTGCATGAAGAGACGGTTCATGTCATGTGGTGAAGAGTGTGTCCTCCTACCGCGAGTCAGTACAAAGAGAACCACACGTGTTGGACGACAAACCTCTCGAAGATATTCTCCAACGTCTCCTTGGCGAAACGCCACGATGGAAGTGGGATCTAGTTTTCTGGCTTCTGCAGTAGATCTTGCCGTGACGCCAAAGCCGAGGGGAGTATCATCCATGGCGAGGATCACGACCCCAGAATGCTCCGGACAGTCCTCACTCCACCGACCGACATGCGCCTTGACGACATTCCCGCCATAGAGAAACGGCATCTCTCCGTTTGGCTTGACCCAGAGTTGGTAGCGGGCATGCGGCGCGATCACATCGAGCGCGGTAATGTGAAGACGAAACTTTCCGGTCTTGGTGAATTTTCCAATACAGGTGCCCAGGGACAACAGATTGTCGCGAGCGATTGACGTAGCGAGGTTGGCAATCGACAGCCGGACATAGTACACTCTGCTCTCGTGAAGGCGAAAGACATATCGATCATCATCGGCGGAGTCGGTTGGTGCGATCAGCTGAGTCAACGATCGGCCGGTGTAATTGGCCAGCTTGGTGAACAGCGTTTGGGTCTCTACATCCGTGAGTGGCCTCATAGTGGGCGACGCAATATTCAGAGGTGATGATGGCAGCGCCAGCGAGATCTGGTTATGGCCAAAACATTTGGGTCTCCAACCAAAAAAAATTGGTTCGATGCGGAGATAAAGGCTTGGCGATGGCCGGAGCGTTGTCCAGGCTTGCCAGGTACCCAGCCAATAAGACGCGTGAAACTGTTTACCACTGTGTTGACCATCCGCTCGACCAGAGCAACCATTTGACTGCTGTTGTCGACCGGAGCAAAGCTGGTTCTGTGTCCTTGCTGTGTGTGGCATACTCACATTGACCGTCAACGTCCCCAGCCCTTTCCCACACCCCGCCGACCATCCTCCTCGATCAGCCAACAGATTCGTCCTGGCCCGCGCAACCCGTTCTCGTGCATTGACCCTCTATCCTTGGACAGACAGTATTCACACCTGATTGGATCGCTGAAGAGATGGAGAACTATCCGAAAATTGAGAAGATTGGTGAAGGTAAGGGCATTCGCCTCTTGTCCCGAGCCGCGCCTGACTCCAGGTAACCAGGCACATACGGGGTGGTGTACAAAGCCCGAGATCTTGCCAACGGTGGCCGAATTGTCGCGCTCAAAAAGATCCGTCTCGAGGCTGAGGATGAAGGTGTACCGAGCACCGCGATCCGGGAGATCTCACTTCTGAAAGAGATGAATGACCCCAATATCGTGCGTCTGCTCAATATTGTCCACGCCGACGGCCACAAACTGTACCTTGTTTTTGAGTTCCTGGATCTCGATCTCAAGAAGTACATGGAAGCACTCCCCATTTCCGATGGTGGAAGAGGCAAGGCTCTCCCCGAAGGATCCGCTTTGGACATGCAGAGACTGGGACTGGGAAAAGACATGGTCAAGAAGTTCATGGCACAATTGGTCGAAGGGGTCCGATACTGTCACAGCCACCGTGTTCTCCACCGAGATTTGAAGCCGCAGAATCTGTTGATCGACCGTGAAGGCAACCTCAAATTAGCAGACTTTGGGTTGGCCCGAGCCTTTGGCGTTCCTCTGCGGACCTACACTCACGAGGTTGGTCATGACCCACTCTTCCAGGGCACTGCTGACCGTGATGAATTAGGTCGTCACTCTATGGTATCGGGCGCCAGAGATCCTGCTCGGCGGTCGACAATACTCCACGGGCGTCGACATGTGGTCTGTCGGGGCCATCTTCGCTGAGATGTGCACTCGGAAACCCTTGTTCCCGGGTGACTCTGAAATCGACGAAATCTTCAAGATCTTCAAGTGCGTCTCTCTCCCACTTCTTGTAAGAACATCCCGACTGACGTACCAATCCAGACTCCTGGGGACCCCCGACGAGAGCACATGGCCTGGCGTCACGTCGTTCCCTGATTTCAAGCCGACATTCCCCAAGTGGCGAAGACAGCCCACTCGGGACTTTGTGTCCAACCTCGAACCTGCAGGCCTCGAACTGCTCGACGCCATGCTCGAATACGATCCTGCACACCGCATCTCAGCCAAGGCAGCGTGTAATCATCCATACTTTGCCGCCGGCAGCGCCGCATACTCGCAGCGGACAAACTCAGTCCGGACGAATGGTTTTCATTGACCAGACCCAGTCCATGATTGCAAGAACTGAGGTCCTCCACGGGTCCGGGTACCTTTATAATGCATTAACGGCGCATGAGTGAGATGATGGCAAATGGGACATGAATTCATGCAATCAAGTTCAATTCGTTCCCATGCCTGGGTGACACGTTTGTAGACAGGCGGACAGTGGCAGCGGCACTTCAAGTCTTCTGGTTCTGGGTGTTGACGGACCACTTCCTCGGGGATGAGGCATGGTGTACGATTCGATGTGTGATGCATTGGGAGGCAGAGCCGAGTTTGACAGGCATGAGGAGTGTGCATCTCTGATGAATCGATCTCGGATTCATGTCTAAAAACTGTCAAGTTTCAACATCACTTTCCCTGGCCTATTTTGTGTTCTAGGTGCTACCCATGCTCGTTTCGCTTGCGCTTTGTCCGCCCAAACTGCTGTATTTGCCATTACATCTGAGGACCAAATCAGATCCTCCCCTTGGCAGCATCTCTCTCTCCTCTATTATGGAGTTCTTTTCGCTTAAGCCTGTACAAGCACCGTATCCCTTTCATTTCAATTGGTTCTCTAGTTCAGCTATCGGCGAGGCCGTTGAATCGGTTGGTCCGCCGCGGCAATCGATCTCGTCAGGCCGCTGTGCTTGCGGGATGGTGACTGAAGCTCTCAATTGTGTCCTTCCGGTTCATAACGGTTTGTGAGCAATTTGTTATCCTCCGTTGAAGGCCTCGGTCTCGGTGTCATTACCGGTATTTGAATCTCTCACGGTCGTTTGGTGGATCGTGATGTCTTTCTCTTTAGGTGCTGCCTTCTTCACGATGACCTCTTGTCCAGCCCATCTGTTCGACTACAGGTATTTCTCTCCAGTCTCTCCCTTCTCCGGTCCGTTCAATTCCTTCTGTGCTTGTCTCCATCGGTCCATCTTCTCGATTTGGTATCTCGCTCTGCCATCTTGTGACTTTTTGTGCGGGCTGGCTGCGTCCTGAATACTTGCGCGCATTGTGACTTGAAATCTGTATCCTTTTCTAGAACCTCGGCTTCCAAAGCCGTGTCCTAAAGAACGGATCGAGTTGTTCACAAGTGTCAGCCACAGATTCAGTGGAAGTCCGTTCGGCGGGGTTGAACAACCACCCAATGCACCAGTGGCGTCAGGACTCTTTTGAAGAGATGGAGAGAAGCGGAGTAGCAATCGGAAATCAACGTCAAGGATCCCAGAGCTAAGGAGGTTCGATGGAAAGGGTCGTGATTGCCTCCATGACCGGGTGATGGTGGAGAGCTGACAGTGATAGTTGCGACGTCAACGGATCGAATATTGACGTTCGGTTGTGAGATTGTAAAGGCCATCAAGGTCAAAACTCGACGGCAAGAAATTCTAGCAACAAGCACCGTCATCAACAAGCCGTCGAGACCCGGTGTGTGTATCCGTTCGATCGAATGGGCAACGGTGCGCAATTCGAAAATCGGCTCGACGCGATTGAGGCAGCACTGCTTCCGGCAACAGAACATTGGTGGCCACCGATATGCACGTTGGTGGACGTCGCAAAACTCGTACACAAGATCGCTAGCGGTGATCACCTAATAATGGTTCTTGCTCACCCTTTCCAGGCCCTCTTTTCCGTCTTCGGCGTCTCTTCTTCTTGGTGCTGCTGTCATCGTGCTGGTGCCTATGGTCTCCATCCCCTCCCGGCCGCCGCTGGGCGTTGGGCTCGTCATGGCCACCCGGTGGACCGCTGTCGTGGTGAGCGATGCCTTTGTTGGCACCACTGTTGTCCTCTTCCTCGTTGGACTCACTGCTGGACGTTGTCTCGAGCACGACTTTACGGATGCCATTGGCATCCACGATGTTCTCGGTGATGCTGCCACTTCGTGCCGGGCCCTTGGACTGGTAGAAAGGACTCTTGGGACGTGGATACGCGTCCTGCAAGCTGCCAAGAGTACTTTCGCTGTGGTTTCTTGTTGCCGGTCTCTGAAGCTCTGGTACTTCGTCATCGTGTTCATCGTGTTGAGAATCAACCAGTGAATTCGGTGCCATCCGCTCTGAAGGATCAGCTTGAACGGCTTTGGTCACGCTCGCCGATCTTCTGCCCGTGGGGGGCACTGAAATGGTACCATAGCCTTGTTGTAACGTTTGCACACCGTCACTAGCCTCTTTGCCCCCCGATTTCAGCAGCCCTTCGCCAATCCCAGTCTTGAATTCCGACGCAGGTTCCGAGATCTTGCGGAGAGGCGTGATGTGAGCGTCGTCATCGTTTTGTTGAGGTGGTACAGTTTCGGTGCCAGGCTTGATCTTGACCGCATTGTACCGTGTGCTTCTCGGTCGGCTGGCCAGGTTCGAAGGCCCGATGTGTTTCAGGTGCTCTCTAATCTCGTCGCTGTTGGCCTTTTTGGGAAATTTGCCGTCTCCGGTCACGCTGATGGTGGCGCTGGAGCGCCGTCTCGTCGTCGTGGCGGGCCCTTTGGGTCTCTGTGCCACGCCGTCGAGTGTTTGCGCACGGTGCAAATCTTCCGGAGACAACGTCTCGCTCTCATCAATGTTGATCAAATCGGCTACAGCACCGTTAGCCGTCGGTGGGTCACCTATAAATCCACCCTTTGCGATGCGGGCCCGCGGGGCGGGCATTGCGCGCCTGATGGCCTTGTGCACGTCGACGAAAACGTCAGACTCGTCGACAATCTCTTCGCCAATCAGTTCTTCAATGACGTCTTCAAGCGTGACAACACCAAGGGCGCCATGGTCATCCCCCGGATATTCAGACACCAGAACCATGTGCGATTTGCCCTCCTGGAAGAAGTTGACAATGTCGAGACAACTCGTCTCCGGCCGAGTCTCGGGCAAGGTGGCCAACGCAAAATCTCGGACGGGTTTCGCATCCTCGGGGTCGTACGTGATGAGGATCTTCACGAGTAACATCCCGACAAAATTGGTATCATTATCTGGGTGATGAATGGGGATTCGCGAATAGCCCTGGGACAAAATGTTGTCCATGGTGATCTCGTCGAGCACATCGTCCAACGACAAGGTAAACACGTCCTCCATGGGCGTCATAATGCTGCCGACCGGCTTGTCCTTGAGATCGAGCACGGCCGTGATGATGGTGACTTCGTCGGTGTTCAGCTGCTGACTCGCCTCGCCCATGGTCTTGTGAAGTGAGACCAGTGTCTTCAGACCGGCCTTCTTATACACCGTGCCGTGATCTTCACCGAGGAGGTAATCGAGGAGTTTAGCCGTGGGCCAGGCGACGGGGGCAAGGACGTACATGAGCACGAGGACGAACGGAGCCATCCAGGAGCCGATCGGCAACCCGTACCGGACGCATACCGACTGAGGGGCGATCTCGCCAAAGATGACTGGCAGAGGTCAGTCAGTGACGAGGACGAAGCCAGCCCGGTCTCCGTGAACAACGTACCAATAAGAACGGTTGACCCCAGCACGGCCGGCCATCCGCCGCCGAGAGATCGGTCGAGGACGATGGGCAAGGTTTCGTTGGTGATGACATTGCTCAAGAGCAGTGTCACCAGCACCCAATGCTTGCCTTTTTGCAGCAGCTTGAGCACCTTGGCCGCTTGTTTCTTCTCTCCACCCTCGCCCGAATCCCTGATGACTTGAAGATAGACTTCGTCCTAAGGTCCGTCTTAGCTCATGCGCAGAAGAGAAGATGTCGGTCGACCCACTTGACCCATCAGCGCAATGGTCAGTCCAGCAAACGCTCCGCCGAGCAACACCAGGGCCGCGGCAACCCCCAGGTACAACCAGAGACTGGGGTCATCGGTATCTTGCCCCTCCTTTTCTGCCACAAACACCACAGGGAAAAGGGAGACGGGCGCCGCCTGCACCAACGACAGCCGGCCGAGAGCGAGAAGGACAACTTTGGCCAGCCCAAGCACGACGGCGCGCTGGGCGAGGGGGGAATCGCGGGGAGGATGAGGTGCCATGAGGATCGATCAGTCGGACAACACACGCGTTACAGAGCCATTGTGACCGAGTCGTGTCGGTTTCAAAGTGTCTGTCTGGTACACGCAGGAAATAACGGTGGAAGAGTGGGAATGAGGTCAGGGTGCCGGGATGTTGCGCGGCGCCGGATCAGCTCAGAAAGATATGGTGGCAACGGGAAAAGTGATAGGAAGGCGCCCCTCCTCTTTCCGAATATCAGGCTGGAGCAAGACTCGTCCTCGATCCAAAATGCAGAACTCAGGATGACTACCAACCAAGTGGCGTTTTTTGCCGGGCACCCTCGAGTACAGAAGACGGGTCGAGCTCGGACTCTGGATACTCGTCTGGCGCCATGCAGGTCATATTCGGCCCACCTTCTCCGTTTTGTATCCACGCCTCACTAGCCCCAGCATCATTAGTGGGGAGGATCTCGCTCCGGGCAATCTCATCCCCCACCCCGGCCACCTGGAAATCAACGGATATCTCGGCCAGTGAGCAGGCCCAACTGGACCTCATAAAGGTATCATCATCCCTCTGGATTTGCATCTTCAGATCGGGCTCACATGTTGGCACAGCATACGAGACTGGGCCTGCGCCGGGCTGGCATCTCTCCATTCCACATTCGCGGCTATGCCAGTCCCGCGGCTTCAGCTGCCCGTCTCAACCGCGCGATCGATTTCAAGAAGACGGCCGTGTTGCACCAATCCCAGTCCAGCGCCCGAAACGCGTTCGGTCTCTCCTCAGATGCGCCGGTCGACTGGCAGAACCTTCACCAGGCCATCAATGCGTCGCTACACCATGCCATGAAAGCGGACGAAAGTGTGTTGCTGTTTGGAGAAGACGTGGCATTCGGGGGAGTCTTTCGCTGCTCCAAAGGCTTGAGCGAAGAATTTGGCGCGGCTCGCGTCTTTAACACTCCTTTGTCCGAACAAGGCATTGTGGGCTTCGCCATTGGATGCGCGGCCGAGGGCATGAAGCCCATCGCCGAGATCCAGTTTGCCGACTACGTTTTCCCGGCCTTTGATCAACTGGTCAACGAGGCGGCCAAGTTTCGATATCGCGAGGGCCGGACGGGGGGCAACTGCGGCGGCCTGGTCGTTCGCATGCCATGTGGAAGCGTGGGTCATGGTGGTCTGTACCATTCGCAAAGCCCAGAGGCCGTCTTCACCCACATTCCGGGCTTGCGCGTCGTCATGCCTCGGTCGCCCGCCCAAGCCAAAGGGCTCCTGACCGCGGCCGTGTTAGAGTGTCATGACCCGGTCATCTTCATGGAACCCAAGATCCTGTATCGTGCCGCGGAAGAATTTGTGCCCCGGGAAGCGTACCGCATTCCTCTGGACACGGCGGAGATCCTCAAGAACGGCAAAGATCTGACCGTCATATCCTACGGCCAACCGTTGTACCTCTGCTCCGCGGCCATCGAATCGCTGGAGAAAGACATCAAAGGGGTCAGCGTCGAACTAATCGACCTCCGCGCCATCTATCCATGGGACCGTGCCACGATCCTGGAGAGTGTCAACAAAACGGGCCGAGCGGTGGTCGTCCATGAGTCCATGTACAACGCCGGCGTCGGCGCCGAAGTGGCCGCGAGTATTCAAGAAGGCGCCTTTCTGAGACTTGAAGCTCCCGTCTCCCGAGTGACTAGTTGGAGTATCCACCAGTCGCCCCTGGCATTTGAAAAGTTCAACGTCCCGGACGTCGCCAGTATGTAGTTCCTGATCCCTTCCAGTTGCGTCTGACGATTGTTAGGAATATACGATGCGATGAAGAGGACATTGGAATATTGAACCATGATTGTCAGGAGCAGTTGGCCAGCACAGTCGTGTTTGATATTCTCGGCCGCCGCCGTGGAAGAACTCTTGGGAGGAATTGAGTCTTGTGATATTGGGAGGCATGAGTAAGGTTGCTGACAGTGCCTTTCGAGCAGACAGACATTGATGAATTGGTCATCAGCTACCGTCATCTCACGACTGGCGACAGGTGTATTCGACGAGGCCATCGTGGACGCAAGCACACACGGCATGACATCCAGAAGATTCTGACCGTCTATATGCCTCTCAGGCGGAGCGCCAGTCGAGTGGAAGAGAGCTAGCCTGCAACGATCGGAAGCCACGAGCAAGGGAAGAAGGAATCAGCGGTGGAATCAAGAAATGAGACCAATGGAAATAAGACCTCGGAGAGAATCCTGGCTCGAGCCCGTCATCGGGATCTATACTCACACTGACCATTGAAGGCCAAACTAGAATTCAGCACAAAATTGCCGCGTGGAAATTGCCAGCCAACCTCGCCGTCTGCTCCGTCAGGTATCTTCACGCCTCCAAGAAACAATCCCAACCGAGAGTCAATTATCAGTCACTTCCTCCCTTCCCATTCTCTCCGATCATACCTTCCTCAATGGTGGTCAACCAAGTTCGTCCAAGTGATAAAAGTGCACATTGAAGACGACTCTGCTCTGCTTCGTCATTCTGATAAGTGACCCTAATCATCCTCAACGAATCATAACCCATGGGATACCTCGAATCTTGACTTCATGTTCGCTTCACCCTCCTTCCCAAGCCCAACCCATTCTTGCCACGCTCACGGCCAATTCTAAATGTCCCATTCTAGACGTCATCTTAGATCTGACCGGCTATAAATGCATGCCCCGGTGATCGGCCAAAATCAACTCGGCCACCGGCTCCGTCAGCGTCTCGTCGACGCTCAGGCTCATCAATTTGCCGATCTTGACGTTGATCGCACTCTGCCGGTCGTCGACAATGCTCCAGATCTGGTCTTTGATGGCAAACTCGGTCTGGTAATCCAGCAGCATGCGCTGGATGCGCGCTTTGTGGTCGAGCACACCCAACTGCGGGTCAGGCCCCAGGTCGATGGTGATGTGGTATTGGTCATCCGCGCAGTGCGGCACGTGCACCAGCATGCTGGGCGTCGCTGGATACGACTGGATCTGGACTTGGGCATCGTGCGTGTGGTCGACATCGTTGATCAGGACTTTGAGAGTGGGGGGGATCTCGGTCACGGCCAGGAAGCGGAAAGCCCAGGTCCGGCCGATGACGGTGGCCGTGAGTTTGCCTTCGGCTTGCACATACTGAATCAGAGAGCTCCGCTCGCTCGAGTCCGATGTGGCAGCCTTCTTCACGGGGTCCGCATCGTCGGTGGGATCCTCCAGCACTCTGCCTTGACCGTCTCTTCCAATGACGACAAGTACTTCGAATGCTTCCGGATTGAGACCGCCGTTCTCGGGCGCCGGATTGGCATCCAGGGGGATAATGGAACCCTCGTGCGCCAGAATGGGGATTTCATTGAGCGGACGGTACATGTTCAGTTCCCTGTCGCCGTCATAGACGGTTCCGGTGAAGATATCCACATGGCGGTGGAGAGGAGGCAGCCATACTTTGACGGAACTCAGGTTGGTTCTCTTGTCGCGAGGTCTCACGATCGGTGCCACCATCAGATCGACGCCGAAGAAGTACTGGTTCGGCACCGAGTATGCTTCATCTCGCTCCGGGAACGACCAGTACATGGGCTGGATGAGCGGTTCGTCCTCGGTCGCAGCGATGACGTTCCGAGTATAAAGGTAGGGGATCATTCGATGGCGCAGGCGCATGAAACTTTCCATGACCGCTTCACTTTCTTGGCGATACTTCCATGGTTCTTTGGACGTCCACTGGCTGTTGGACGAGTGCAGGCGCATGATGGGTGAGAAGACGCCGAATTGGACCCATCTTGTCACCAGCTCGTCGTCTCGGGTGCCCAGCATGTGGCCGCCGATGTCGTGACTCCACCACCCATACCCGATATTGGAGGCCGTGGCCGTGAACTCTGGTTGGAACGCCAGGGACGCCCATGTGGTGATTGTGTCCCCTGAGAAGCCCACCGGGTATCGGTGACTGCCGGGCCCGGCGTAACGAGAGAAAATGAGGGACCGCGTGCCGTCCCCGGCATTGTCCAGGAAGTGGAAGTGATTCAGCAACCACAACGGATCGATGCCGGGGACTTTGGAGTGAGAGCCTTGTTGCCAGTCGATCCACCAAAAATCGCACGCCACCTTTTCGATGTTCCGGTGCAGGATGTTCAGATAAGCGTGCATGAACTTTGGGCTCGTCGGATCGAACAAGATCGGCGTCCGATGCGAGGTGTCGTGTCCCAGAAAGCGGGCCATTTCCTCGTACGAATCCTCGTGATGGTGAATGCCACTATGTGGGTGGTCGTTCAGCGTGATTTTCAGATCGCGGCCGTGCAGCTCCCGTCCGAATGCGGCCGGGTCGGGGAACAGCTTGTCATCCCACGTATAGCCCGTCCAGCCAGCGTGCGGCACGCGGTCATCGTTCACCAGATGCCAGTCCATGTCCACCACAGCGACGGACAGGGGAATGTCTCTCCGCCGGAACTCGTCCATCAATTCGATGTACTCGTCTTGCCGGTATGGGTAATATCGGCTCCACCAGTTTCCGAGCGCCCATCGGGGAAGCAGAGGTTGCTTTCCAGACAAAGCATAAAAATCTCGGATGGCACCTCGGTAGTCATGACCATGGCAGAACAAGTAGCCATCGATCCTGTCCCCCGGCCGGCGAGGAGCCACAAATCCGTGGCCATCAAACAACATCGACGTGCTGTCGTCTATTGCCGCATAGCCGAATCGCGATAAAACCCCGGTGCCCATGTCACAGCGGCCATCAACCTCATCCAGAGTGCGTGCTGTGCCGCCGAGATTGTACGCCAGCGCGCTGTCATACCTCCATTGCGCTCCCCACAACGTGATCTTGGCGTTGAAGCTGGCCATGAGGCCGCTCTGGCTGAAACGCTTCTTGTCGTAGCTCAGGTGAAAATGCTGGGTCACGATCTCCATCTCATCCGGTTTGTCGATCTTTTGAAACTGGGGCACGGGGAATTCCCGGTTGATGGCAAACGTGGACGCTCGGTCCTCGAATCTGCCATCGTATGACCACTCATATCGAACGAGTCGCTCCGTGAGGATGGTGAAACGGTACTGTGGCCCAGTGATGGTCGCTTCTGGGTTCGCCTTAGGATGGCTCGAGAAGACGTAGTCCTTCATTGACGTGGTGTTGACGTCAGCCCCAGAGAGAGATCTGTCAGATACAGGACCGGCCGGTCCGTGTGAGGAGGATTAATAAATATATCATCCATGTGTCGGGAGGGTATGAGGAAGAGGAAAGGGGTCCGTCAAAGGAACAAATGGGAGCAGGCTGGCATAGGCAGGACGGAGTATTACTCGGGTAAACCTGTTGCTGGGAAATCCGCCTCTGGGTTAGGCGGCCTCCAGACACGGTTGTCAGGGCTTGGCCGGCTCGCCGCCTTTTGACGTCACTGTGAGAGCATGCCTTCTATCAAGGACAGTCTCACCGATCGTTCAACCCCGATGGGCACCAAAGACGGAGTCACTGCTATCGCCTGATACGTGCCAGAGAGCGCCAACGGCTGGTACATTAGGGCAAGGCGAAGTCGGGGCAGCAGTCGGGCTAAGGTGAAGAGAACTGCCAAGCTGCAATATCACGTGGTTAACATGATTGTTCTAGATCATTCAAATAATACAGGTAACTTACAAATATTACCTTATATGGAATGTTTAGCGGTAATATATAACCACCCTCGTATTGCAATGTCGCCTAACCTTCCATATGCAGTTGCCTAGGGACTTCAACACCAGAATCATCTTGCCATGGATTCGCTTGACTTACATTTATTACTGATGACTGGGTTGCCTCTTACAATACCAGAGCGAAAGTTGCGTGCCAGCTTTGTCTGTCCTCCGTGACACATCTCCTCCTCCTACTCTTCCATTCCTGTTCATTCCATTGCACTCACAAACTGACGAACCAAGCAAGCCATGATGGTTGATTGATTCTATCCAAGATGGTGTCTACAGTGGTATTGTAGGTGTGCCGGAGGCCAAGCGCTCATGAAGTGAACACTTTACCTGCGTTCCCAGCACAACCCCTATCAAGTCGAAGACTCTTGCCTTGAACTGACCTTCCCGCTCGTTCGATCCCAGGTCGTCATATCATAACCTCCCTCCTTTGCCTCTTCGTCGATTCATTTAACGCCTCAGCACGCCAGTTGCCATGAACACCTCGATCGACTCCGAACCCGAGTGGACTGAGGTAAGCGCTCATGACCTGCCCACCATCCCAACAGTCGAGGAGATGGAGACTTGGGATGAGGAAAAGGTGCTTCGGTGGATCCAGCAGAGAAACCCGATTTTTCCAGAGCGTCCAGAGCGTTCATTCCAAACAGCCCTAGAGTCGCTACTAAGAATAATATTCCGACTCCGTCAATCTGCCAAAGCCTTTCGGCCATGGAGGTAGAAAACTCACATCGTGGAGGCCATCCGTTAGATCCTGAAATGCACCCACGATTTCCAGAGGACGGTGCTACGGGTGCCCTTTTTGATACCCAGGACCCGGGTCGATTCGATGGACCACTAATGATCCCCTCAGTGCCCTGGCTATCGCCTGTCCACCGATTTCACAACCGTGTCCTCTCTTCCCGTGGCCTCGAGTCTGGGCCCACCACCCATCCCTGTTCTACGATGTCCGATGAATTTCTGGAAGGTATATTGCAAGGGACCAAGCATATCTGCTTTTTAGCCCCGTGGTTTGGTCTCTCCAGCCGTCCAGCCAGTCATACCCGCCATGCCTCCAGGTCCAGCCGGCCGTCATCCGTCCACGACGCCTGTCACCCCTCCGGGCCTGTGATGCCTCTAGGACTGTAGTGCAACACAAAACGGCGGTGTATGACGCCTTCGACAGCGGCTGTTTACACTCCTTCGCTTTCCCTCCCCCGCAAATATGGAGCCATAGGCAGCATAGTGAAGTTGACCTGATGACACGATGGTGCAGGATTTGAAAGAAACGATTGGCTCCCTGGAGAGCAGAACGTGATTGATGGTGAAAGCACTGTCCTGCCCTCAACCTCACCTGAACCCTGTGGTTCGTGGCACGTGTCAACGGAAGTTGGTATGGCCTGGAAGGTCCTAGAACCCGCCAGTCGTAATTCACATTGTATAAATAATGAGTCCGCCCTGGATCCTTGCTCAGAAAGTTATTTAAATAAAATTATATATAAATGCTTAACTGACATGGTCTGGACCCAGCGCCTTCTCCCTTCCTTGCAGTGCGCGCCGGAACATCTCCTCCGCCTCGTCCAGCTTTCCCTGGTCGCGATAGAGGCGGCCCAAGTTGTTGACCGTCATGAGGGTGGCTGGATGCTCTGGACCCAGTGCCTTCTCCCTTCCTTGCAGTGCGCGCCGGTACATCTCCTCCGCCTCGTCCAGCTTTCCCTGGTCGCAGTAGAGGCGGCCCAAGTTGTCGACCGTCATGAGGGTATCCCTATGCTCT
>Ga0255336_100467_pt1 | contig 63060 bp, 76 predicted proteins | sample MeOH1_35cm_T3_17_FD_189102 | JGI IMG/M metagenome (GOLD analysis project Ga0255336, IMG submission 189102) | Sandy soil microbial communities from University of British Columbia, Vancouver, Canada - MeOH1_35cm_T3_179 | ecosystem: Engineered > Artificial ecosystem > Sand microcosm > Unclassified ... | reverse complement strand
GTTTTTCTTTCCAACCCCCCCCCCCCCCCCAAACACTCTCTCCCTCTCTCAACGACCATAATTCTGTGCAGTCATATTAGCTAAAAATAATACCAGCTTGAGGACGCCATGAGAGGCAGGAAGCCTATGGCAGGGACCTCGCAATCGATGCGCTGAATATGGAAGCCGCCGCTAGATGAGGAACTGACGTATGTCAGTGGCTGACTCCGTACCAGTCGACTTACTGGTGTACAAGGAAAAGTTACAAATTTCGTTAAGATTTCCAAACCTATAGTGGCAATATTGCTAAGCTCAGCTCCTGGCCAAAGGTGGTAACTTGCCAAAAACAATCAACAGCAGGGATTCGCTGGTGGTCACCCACCCAACTACTAACCTGCCGGCATGCAGCTTAAGTACAACTGAGCGAACGGGAAGTTCTGTTCTCTGCATCCTATGGTCGATTGCGATAGGAGGGTTGAAGCACTGTATATTTATAACAATAGAATGTGCTGTGGTTAGGTCCAGATGATGGGCCGACTCTAGTCAAGATGTTGAAGTTGTCGAGAAGCGAGATTAGACCTCTGCTAACTCACAGGTGGCGGCCGTTCTGAATCACAGTCGACGAGACTGTAGTTCCTGAATACAAGATGGAGACTCGGATCTATAAGCCGGCGTCAGATACACCACGGCCGCTCATGGTTTATTTTATGACGGAGGTTTCGTTGCTGGAAACCTCAACACCGAGGACGGTCAGTGCCGGTTTCTGGCCGCCAAAACGCCATGTCTCCTTATTAGTATCGACTATCCTCACGCACCGGCCACCAAGCTTGACGGTATCATTGACGCGGCGGTAAATGGGGTGAAACGGGTAAGTGCCGTGGCCGATGACAACAGGACCCGGCGACAATGTGTCGGGCATCTGAGAGACAGAACATGTCGAAATAACTGAGGAACGGGAATCCAGGTCCCTCAACGCGCCCCAGAACTCGGCCAAAACCATCATCTGTGGTGGTTCTGCCGGCGGCCCTCCTCGCAGCCCAAGTGGCCTACCACTTCATATCCTCCGGGGATCACACCACGATCACGGGCTGTGCGCTGCCCTTCGTCGCCGTCGCACCCTATACCTACCAAGGTTGGTATGGCAACAAATACACGGCGTGGGAAGAGAATTCTGCGGCGCAGACACCAGGTCTGAATCGTCGCTTTGCTGAGTACATTTGGTGTAAGTGACGGGCCCCATATTTCCTCTCACGCGGATGTTGATTTTCGATGGGTCGGCCGTCACAGCACACTGGGATGCCGACTTCAGCAGCCCAAGGCACGTCCCCTTGCTCGCAGAGAGCCTCGCTGGGTTTCCGCCAAAGTACGTTGTGTCTGCCGAGAAGGACGTGCTGAAGGACGATGGGGACGTGCTGAAGGGCAACAGGATCGTGCTGGGCCTGTGTCTGCGCGAGGACGGCGTCAAGTCGAAGCTCGACTACTACCCAGGATTGCCATACTATTTCACGGCGTTCCTGATTTTGAACGTCGCTCACAAGGCCCTGGAAGTAGTCAAGGGAGTGAGATTTGTCCTCGCACAAGGTAAGGAGACTTGAGTAAGCTTCGGCCATTTGGGCAGAGAGAAGAATGGCTTGGAATTTTCTGGTTGCATAATGGCGGCTGTTCTTCCCGCCTTTAGCACAATGCAAATGGTGGCTGTTCTTCCACCATTAGCATAATGCAAATAGCAGCTGTCTTCCGCCTTTGGCACAATGCAAATGGCGGCTGTTCTCCCACCTTTAGCATAATGCAATGGCTCTGTCTTCCCCTTCAGCACAATGCAAATGGGAGTACTTCTTGGCCGTCATACTTTCCCTCTTGCCGCTCCTTGCCCGTTGTTGCTCTGATCCACGCGATCTTCTCCAGCCGGTCAAGATTGGCCTCATGCCACTCGTCGGTGTGTCCGAGCATGGGCTCGAGGCCCGATTGGGCGGCGCCCTCATTCATCCACCGCACGAGTTCCTGGACATATGCCTCTTCGTCGCCGGAGCCTCGCAGGCTGTGGAAATCCCGGCCTCGTCCCTTCTCGGCGACACGCCGCCTATACTCGTCGCGCATGGCTTCACCGCTGGGTAAGCGAGCCTTTCCCGCCAACACTCGGGCAACGGCTTGCGCCTGGAAGTCGAAGAAGGAGAAGGTCGCGATGTGATATGGCGCGCCGACGAAGACGAGGGTGGGGTCCGGGATGTAGAACATGTCCTTGTGCAGGTTGTGGGCCATGTCGCCGTCGGCGGTTACGAGGACGGTGTCGTCGGCGAGGTCGGCCGGTGTCGTGTCGGAATGAAGATAACGTAAGAACGGGTAGGAGATCATGTAGCCGGTGCAGAGGATGACAAAGTCAATGCCACACAGTCGTCGTCCGTCGTTCAGGGTGACCGAAGCGGGCAGGACGCCGTCCGTTTTGGAAGTGTCGGTGTCGGCACCGGTGGGGGCGGGATCGAGGTTGAATGACTCGATGCCTCTTATTCTCGTCGCGCCCTCGGGGAGCAAACTGGCGGGAAGATCGAGAACTCCGCCACGGGAGCTTTGGAAGATATGCTTCGCGTACCGACTGCCTTCTTTAGCAATGTCCGAGGACGAGACTCCCGCGCCGATGAGGAGGACGGTCTTGTCCTTGAACTGTGTGGGATCTCGGTAGCGTTTCGAGTGCCACACGCGATCTGGCCGCGCTTCCTTCAGCTCCTTCAGGCCTGGGATATCGGGTACTCGCGGGGCATGATAATGGCCAGAAGCCACGACGACGGCGTCAAATTTCCAGCGACGCTCGATCAGCCGGGAACCGGCCGCGGTCTTCTCCAAAGTCGTGGTGCGGACGTCCCAGCTCGCGCCGCGTTTCCGGACTTCTTCCACTCGTGTATTGTATTGCGTGATTGCGGACACTCCGTGAGCCTTGGAGATGGCCTGGATGTATTCTTCGAGGACCTGCTGACTGACAAAGTCTTCGGTTCCCGGGGGCCATGCCGCCAGAGAGGTCCGCATGAGCCTGGTGGACACATTGTTCATCAGGCCGGCGTAGCACGGTCCCGGCGGTGCATGGGCGATTTCCAGGTCGCTGCCATTCTCGGCGTCAGCCTCTGGCGGAGGCGTGCCGTATACCGATTCTGGGACGGTCTCATAGTCTCCAGCGGACGGCTTCTCGTTAGGATAGGACGGGTCCACGGCCGATCTGGGATCAAAGTGCCAGACGCCGCCCTCAATGTTGGACCGCTCGAAGAGCACGACGTCCAGGCCATATTTGAGCAAATGGGCGGCTGATGAGACGCCGCTGATACCAGCTCCGATGACCGCCACCCTCTTGATGTTTTGCACCGACATCTCTGCCCTGCCCGAGGCCGGAAGTTTGATAGCTGTGGCTGCCTATGTCCGGGGCTTTAGTCTGATACTTTGACAGAAAGGGCATACATATCATATCTCTGTCCCCCATCGCGCGTTCGTGAGCATGAACCAATGAGAAGTCCCGACGGACTAAGCACGCCATCTGGCGCCCCTTATGTCGCAACCTCGACCACACATGATGAATACCGGCTTGGGGGATTTACCCACTGAGACCTGCAAAAGTCACCTGTCTGCGATCATGCATCTTGCCTTCTGAGGTTAGACTGGTCGGTGAGTTGTGGTCATAGATACGGCCCGCGAACAGGCAGCGTCGACGGATCTTGGCCAAACGGCCGGTAGTCTTCATAGCCCATAGTCTAGTCCGAAACAAGTTTGTATACCCAGCTTTCGAGCCGCCAGATCCGTGCTTGCAAGGAAGCAACCAACGCGTACATTTGATGAAGAGCGAGGAACGAGAGTCACGTGACAGGATTGTGTTCATCGGTTCTTGATCCCGCCCTTGTCATGGCATTTTTTGAGATTGATAGACTTTGCAAGCGAGAATGTCAAGAGCATTTTGCTGAACCATCAGTCCTTGAGTTTTGTAGACACGGTGGGTGAACCTGTGACGGACGCAAGCTCTTGGCGCCTCCCCCTACAATCAGCTCGTCAACAAATGGCTGATCAGCGGATCGGCAGACCGAAAATATGGAACCGTTCACAAAAATTGAGTTGAATTCCCAACACTGTCGTTGGTCTAGAACTATGAGGAGAGGATGGAGACGGATCTCGTCTCCCCTGGCCAAGACTTCCAACGGCCTTGCCAAGAACGCTCCAACCTCCTTGTCATCATCCGCCTGTGAACAGTGCTATTGTTGTTGTTGTTGTTTGTTGCCATCGCTGCTTCTCACATTCAGTCCAAGTTCCGCTGAAATGGTGACCATGGACGGCCACCTGGGAGCGGACGCGACTCATCTACGCTTCTGTTTGGGCCTTCCTCTTCTTGGCCTGTTCTCTTTTCCATAACACCCTGATGACTAGTGAGGTAATGATCATGGATGCGCTCAGACAAGCAGAGGTGATGAATCCCTTGCGGTACTGCGGAGCATCGACTTGCTGCCAGACGATAAGGGGTAGCCAGGCCTGCAACACGTATGCCATCTCGTTCATGCTTCCCACGACAATGGCCCGCTCCTCGTTGTCGTCGCTGCAGATCTCATGGGCCCATGCCATACACAGACCGCTGAGGCCTCCGCTACACCCACCCAGGATGTAGCATGTCCAATGCCAGCCGATCGGGATATTCCAAACCGCAAGACTGGCAAAGCAGACGATACTTACGAGACCACCAACGACTATGGGTGGCCAACGCGCGCCATTGCAGATAGTGTCCGAGCTCCAAGCATACATGAGTGTGGTGACCACTTGAACAGCGTAAGTGGTGGTAGGATAGTCGTTGATCTGCGATATCGTGTACTTTGGGTGCTTCGAATCCTTGAGAAATTGGGCAAAGGTCGGTTGCGAGATGGCAGAACCGGCGTTGTTGAAAAAGACGTAGAGCAGGACCAAAGAGTATATCTTCCACGAAAAGAGCTAGACAAATTAGTGCTGATTCCCAGGCATGATCGACACCACACTAGAAGGTCCATTTCAACAAAGAGACGAGGCCGACCTGAATCGGCCTCTATCGGGTATGGCACTCTGAAACAGTGCTGACGACACGGAGGAGCACTCACGATTTTCTTAAACTTGGCTTTGGTGTATGGAGCACGTTCTGCTCGACCTTCGAGTTGCATGCGTTTCGTCGCAAATGCGCGCTCTTCCTGGTTAAAATACCATGCACGTGTAATTTCGGGGACATCGGGGAGGACGAAATATCCAGCGAGCGCAATCGGCAACGAAATGATACCGTCGACGATGAACAGCCATTGCCAGCCTCTAAACCCCCCTCGTCCGTCGAGGTGGTAGACGGCAGCCATCAGGTAGCCGGAGAACATGCTGGCGATGGCCGAGCTTGTGTGGAAGATGCAGGATCGTTTAGCAAGCTCGTCGCGCCGATACCAAGAGCCAATGATATACTGCATTCCGGGATAAAAGGCCGATTCGGCCAGGCCGACGAGGAATCTCAACGCGTATATCGTTTGAGCGTTGTTGGCGCGAGAGAGGCTAAACGTGAGGATGGTCCAGATAAGCTCTAATGACGGGATCCAGTATGACGGTCTTATTCGCCTGTTCGTCACAAACAATATCAGCAATGCATGCCGGTGGCAGTGCAAAGACTCACGTCAAGACCATGTTTGCTGTGTCACAATCAGCATAGTCCAGAGACGTGCCAGGAAAGAGGAGTCAACGCACAAGGAACTTCTCCAATCACATAGCCGATGGTCCAGCAGGTCTGCATGTAATTGAGCTGATTCTGATACAGACCCAAGTCTTCTTTCATGCCAGACACGAAAGCATTGTTGATGTTTGCTTGGTCGAGGTATTTGATAAAATACCCCAGGCTCGCAAAGGTGAGGACGGCCAAGTCTAGCTTGAAAAGGAACTTCCGTTCCTGTGGAGACTTATCCAAACTGTCCCAAATGTATGACTGCCATTTGCGTTTGGGCTGTACTCCAATGGGGAGATCGACGGCCTCGCCCAGTGGTCCAGCCGCAGAAGGAGACGGAGATTTCAAATCGTTCACAGAGACCTCAGTGGTCTTTTCCGACATCTCGATCAGCTTGAGGTGCTTGCGGCAAGGAGATTGGGCCCAGGATCAATTTACCTTGCAATGCCAGCACTTATAGCTCTGCCACAAGCCAAGCAGAGACAGGGCTCAGCTGTCTGAAGCAACGTTGAGGATTTTTTTCCCGCTTGGAATTGCGTCTTTGAACGTCCCATCGCGTGCTGCTGTTGCCACTGGCTATTTGATCCCTTCTCTAAACGACCTTGGCGGACTCAGGGTCGTATAGCGAATCGTAGAGCTTGAGTCCAGGATGAAGTCTTATCAAGCATACCCCAAGCCCGAAGGCGGGTAATGCTTGACCTGTCCCGTCCGGCCGCGTCTCGTGAGACCGAGTTCGGTCGCGGGCCGGTCCAGGCTCCAAAGCACACAAGATATTCTCTCCATTGCGCCATAGGATCACGTGACCACAATCGGTGAGACCGACCAGGTTCAGGATCCGAGATGGAGTGTGTGGAATGAGATCGTAAGAAACGTCAGTGGTGCGATAAGCTCGACCAAGAGAAAGCGTGCTGCAACATTTGCACGGTGGACTGCCCACTTATGCATGCGCCTGGGGCTCCCCGAACGGTAGCGAGTCATTCCACCAGTGACGGCACTTTCAAAAGGACAACGGTTGAGGACAGCGGCTGAGGACAACGACACTTTGGCCAATCCCAAAGTTTGTTGCAAGTGCACGCCATCTGCTTCCCATATTTCATCATCTTCGCGTACGACCGAGTAGTATTCGATCAGTAAGATCAAATGCCGACGCCGGAGCATTGGGGACTGGACTTGAAGAAATCAAGACCCTTTGCTCTTCAACAAAGACAATTTCCTGGCTCTGAACATCCCACTCGCAATGGCCCCCGCACCGATTGACCCGGCGATCAAAGACGTTGTCCAGCCCAAAAAGGACACGCTCGGCATCCCTGAGCCCGCGTATCAGAGACTTGTCAAGGCGGGTATCGACCTCTCCGAAGGGTATCCCTATCGGCCAGCGAAACCGTTGTACCTCCAAGATGTGTACAACATCCGGAACCACGAGAGAAAGCATGTCGATCCCGGGTCTCGAGCGGACAAGTCGAAGAAAGCATTGTTGTCGGCAGCGACCAAAGTCACCGACTTGACCGCGCACATTGGTACAGAAATTGAAGGACTCCAGCTGAAGGATTTAACAGACCAGCAGAAGGATGAACTGGGCTTGTTGATTGCCGAGAGGAGTGTCGTCTTCTTCCGGGACCAAGATCTCTCGCCACAGCAGCAGAAGGCGTTGGGAGAGTGGTACGGAGAGATTGAAGTTCATGCAAGTCGGCCCCACCCACCACAGCTGATGTGAGGGACCACCTGCTAAGCCGAAGCAGCCTCAAGTTCCGCAAGTTCCTGGCGTTCTAGGGGTGACCGTCATCTGGCCTGCTCTGCAAGCCACAGAAATCACTCCCAGCTTCCGTCGGCCTGGGGGCGCCTCGCGATGGCACACGGACCTCGTGCACGAACGGCAGCCGGCCGGGGTGACACATCTGCACAACGACACGGTGCCGCCCATTGGCGGCGACACTCTCTGGGCCAGTGGCTATGGCGCCTATGAAAAGCTTTCGCCCGACTTTCGCAAATTTATCGACGGGAAGCGAGCAGTCTATCGTTCCGCTCATGCCTACCTCGACCGTGACAACCCAGCCGCGGGCCCGCAGTACATCGAACGGACTCACCCGCTGGTCCGGGTCCACCCTGCCACGGGTTGGAGGGCTTTGTGGGTGAATCGGGCCATGACAGATCGTATCGTCGGGCTAGACAAGGCCGAGAGTGATCTGATCCTCGGGTATTTGTTCGATGTTTATGAAAAGAACGTCGACATCCAGGTCCGGTTCAAGTGGACGCCGGGCACCAGTGCTCTTTGGGATAACCGGTAAGGACCCTCTGGAAGTGATCCGGATCCTGTTCTCTGACTGACATAGGATTACCATTCATAATGCGTCCTGGGATTACGCCGGAAACTATCCCAGGCACGGAACGAGGGTCACTGCTCTGGCGGAAACACCCTTTTTTGACCCCGATGCTCCAACGCGGCGAGAGGCACTGGGACTGCTTGGTCCTGATGAGAAGCAAGTGGATGGTGTTCTTGCGGAGTCGTGAGGCAGGAGAATAACTCCGCGATCGGTCGCATGTAGATAGTGGCCCCATGTCGCTGGCATGTGCATCAGATAGACCATAAAATGCCAAACCTACCTGTCATACAGCGCCTGGACCATGGTTGAGATGGATTCAGGTGGAGATTTGAGGTCGAGTTCTTGGCAACTGCGCCTACCACCGAGAACACCAGAGTAGCCATATTCAGGCTATGCAATTTTGTATCTGGTGAATACGGGCTAGTTTGAATCAGTCGACCAATTCATCCTACCTCATTTTCAGCAGGCAGAGGTGGGGGTCGATTCGAGTGCCGATTGAGAAGCGATAGTCAGCAGTGGTGGACAGGCTGCAGGTGTATACAAAAGTGTATACTTTTGCCAAGGCCAAAAGTATACATTAATCACGTGCGATATTTGTTCTCTTCCGGTCCAGTTGTTCTTCTGTAAAGTGAAGCCCGAAATCCATCAAATTCCAGCCGCAGTCCGACACAGTGATGAAGAGACATCGACCTGTAACCAGCTGCTTGCCCTGCCGAACGCGACGGGTGCGGTGTGACAGGGCAAGATCACCGGGCAGAGAACGCCGCTCAGCGGTGCGTTGGCTGATGGTGGCAGGTCCATCCCACCTGCAACCGTTGCAGTACTGCAGGAATTGACTGCAGCTACGACCACCGTGCGGTCGTCGACGCGTCAGATCCTCTTCCCGCCTCGACGGCCGCCGGGAGAGCTGCATCGACCGAAGAACCTTCACAGCTTGAAGTCACCGGCTCATCATCAGCGCCTGGCCCCAAAAGGCCGGCGCCTCGATCCATGGGCAAGTCCAGCTCAGAGATGAAGAAGCTCGGCAAGACTTGATACGCATGCTGACATCAGGGTCTTATTGTAGAGCCGCCGAGAAAGAAGTTGCGAGAGAAAGGTCAATTTGTCGCAGAGCATGGCGGTCGATCCTCCTACATAGGCCCGACATTCTGGGCCAACCCAATCCAAACAGAGGTAGGACTCAAACCGTCTGCAGCTGTATCAGATTGCAATGTCTCATCCTTCCCAGTATCAACACTTCAACGCGGACAACCTGGATTACCCGTCCCGAAGGAGGCGCTCAGCGGACGGCCGTTTTCTGGATTGGGGGAATCCGAGGACCAAGCCGTCTCCATTCGACGAGATCCGCTGGCCCAAGATTGATCCTTCTCAGTGCAAATTCTGCGGACGTCGTTACACACTCGCATGCATTCTTGCCATGTTGCCGGACCAAGACACGTGCGAAAAGTTGTGCCATTTGTTCTGCGCGACCGTGTTCCCTTTGATACCATTGCTGCATTTACCCAGCTTTGCAGATGACTTCCGCGCCTTCTGGGAAGAAACAGACTCGACAGGGAGACATGATGCTGAAATTGGTCCGTTTGTACGAAAGAAACCAGGCTTCGTGTGTCTCCTCTCATCCATCCTGTTCGCGACTCTCGCATCGGTCTCCCCATTGCGACTGAAGAACGTCCTCGGTGACGACATCGACCTAGCTCCAGGAGATATGTATTTCCCTGCGGTAGCGTCTGGTATGCTGACAGGCTTCCCTCGAAAGCCCAGCCTCTATACCCTTGCAGGATACATCTTTGCACAGAGTCAGTTCGTCCGGGAAGAAGATTTTCCCGACTCCCAAGAGTTTATCAACACTGCTTTTCGGATTGCATTGGGAATGGGCCTGCATCGAGACATACCCGAAGCTGGCTTTTCCGTCGCTGAGCGGGAGATGAGACGGCGGTTATGGTGGTACATCCTCCATCTCGACGTCATGTCGTCCGCCTCTTCCGGCCTCTCACCACTGTTCATTGACGAAAAGATGGCGAATACCGACATGGTATCTCCATACTATCAGAATGAAGGTGTCGCGACAGAGGAGCATCGTCAAAGTGAGAATGAAACCCCGCCGTACTTTCTATTGAGCCTAGACTAATGTGGACAGTCGATGTGCGCTATCTTGTGGCGGCACGGCGTTACGAAATATCCAAGGAGTTTAGGGCCATTCTTCGACTGCATTTCGAGGATGCTCTCCAGTCGCTGGACCAGGTCAACGACATCGCCCAACAGCTCACGGCCGTTTCGGCACGAACGAGCCAAACGATGGCGGAACTGCTTCCCACGGCGAGGTCCTTTCCGCTTCGCCACTCTGCTCACACAACTTCCGGCGGACCGAGTGCGACGGCGGCACCAAAATCATTTGCGCGCATTTGGAAAGTTGACCCCGACGGAGACGATGCAGATGTGGTCACTTTCTGCGCTTGGGCTGCCATTCTTCTCCATCTCATGGTGCACAAGGCCTACTGCATTCTGTATCATCCACTGTTCAAAGATCCGGCGATGGCATCCAACATATCAGTGAGAGCAAAGTATGGATGGGTCTTTTCAAAATTTGTTGTGACAATCACACACTAATGGTTGACAGCGCTGTCCAACATGCCCAGGCCTTTGTGCAGCTGTTCATCCGGGTCTGTGATGATCCTGTTTCCGAACCTTTCCATTGGATGTATCCAGGCACCTACCAACCTCTTCAAGCTGTTTCTCTCCTCCTCGCCGATCTCTTGCAATATCCCCACAGCGACGAGGCGTCCGAGTCACGAGCTCTGGTGGACGCCGTCTTCGACCTCTACAACGTCGACGAGGGCATGGTGAGCCAGAACCACCCGCGACACCGCCAGCTGTCGCCCTCGGGCAAGGACGCCTGGTCCATTCTCAGCCGAACCAGAAAGAAGGCACTGGCCCAGATCGGCCAGGATCACCACACCCTGTTTCCTTCCCGCAAAGTCTTTTCGGAGTATTGCATCTGCGGCGAAAGGATCTCACACCCTCAGTCTCGGAACTGCGATGACCGGGGATCCCAGGGTGCATCCAGACTACGTCTAGTGTCCTCGCCGCGTCACTCTGACGTTCCGGACGACCAAGAAGTCATCACACCGAATCAGATATTCACTGAGAACGTCGACTTTGACTGGCAGGAATGGGAGGCGACCTTGGGGATGTCGATGGGCATGATGTCGTGAGTTTGAAAAGTTACCCCCAAAAGAAGGACGGGGGCAATCCAAGGTAATTAAATATCTGATAAACGTTTGTCTCCACTTGTTTCATGTTTCCTCCCTTTCTTCCACAAGTTCACCCCCCCATCTGTTGTCAGTGCCACGCCGTCCGGTGTGGATGTGCGTGGCCGCCCTCAATCTTGGTCTCGGTGGTCTTCCTCACCATCTGGCCCAGGCGACTGTCGACCTTTCCGAACATGGCTGTGCAACACCCACCTGGTTAGTGTCTTAGAGTTCGTCCGGGGATCCCCAACGTACCGTAAGCTTCCTCCCTGAGCCACTTCTCGGTGACATCGCTGAGGTGCGCAGAAAGATTGTTGATGAAACGCAGCTGCGCGCCGTCCTGCTTGGCCATGACGTGCCAGAGCGCCGTGGCCTGCTCGAAGTCTTTGTCCGTCACCTCGGACGCAACAGCCACGGGCAGCGAGGTGTGTGCGTGGTCGAGGGTGTTGGATTTGGAGATCTCGGTGTCCTCTGGCGCTACCCCCTTCTTCTCGTCTCCATGCTTATCCTTGACTCTGACGATCTGCGTGTGATCCTTGCTGTTGGAGAACCTCATCGGCTTGAGCTTGCTGCCCACGTAGTTCGGATCTCCAGCGTAGTTCTTGGTGAAGTTCATGAATCCGTCGCGCTCGGTGGGGCAATAGACGTCGGCGTTGGCGGCGTTGGTGGGGAGGAATTGGTAGTTGACTCCTAGTCGGTAGCGTGAAGCGTCCGGATAGGCAAACATTCTCGCCTGGAGCATGGGGTCGGGGCTCGGTTCAATGCCCGGGACCATTTGGCTTGGGCTGAAGGCCGCTTGCTCGATCTCGGCAAACCAGTTTCGGGGGTTCTTGTCAAGCACCATCCGGCCAGCCTTGCGGAGCGGGTACTGTTGGTGTGGCCAGACCTTGGTCATGTCGAAAATATTGATGGGGGCCGCGGCGATGTCGTTGGGGTGGATCGCTTGGACATAGACATTCCAAGAAGGGAAATTCCCTGAATTGATGGCGTCTTGGAGATCCAGTATATGGTGGTCGGGGTCGGTTCCGGCAAGGTGAGCCGCCTCAGAATTGGTATAGTAGTGGACACCCTGGTTAGAAATGAGGTGGATGCGGACGTAATGGTATGACCCGTTGGCTTTGGTGAACTTGTACGTGTTTCCGCTGTAGGCGTTCACATGACGGACTGACGAGGGAAGACCTCGGTCTCCAAAGAGAAACATGAGCGCGTGGACGCTCTCTTGGTTGTTGACGTGGAAGTCCCAGAACATGTCTGCACTTGGCGAGTTGGTGGTCGGGTGCTTTTTGTGGCTCCGGTTGAGCGAAGGAAATTTGACCGGATCGCGAACGAAGAAGACAGGCTGATCAGAGGTTAGAACCAAATGCTCTCTGTTAATCACGAGGGGTCCTTTCCTGATTATTGAAAACCCAGTCGTTGTTACCTTCCGCGGTCTTGAACTTGATGGCAAACCCTCTGAAATCTCGCACGGTGTCTGCTGATCCTTTCTCCGGTCCGACGGTTGAGATCCGGCTGAGAACTTCTGACTTGTTGCCGATGCCATTCAAAAAAGCGGCATCGGTGAGATCAGATATATCATCGGTGACTTCGTAATAGCCTCTTGCTCCCGCCGCTTTGGCGTGGACACTCCTTTCTGGAATTCGCTCTCGTGAGAAGTGAGCAAGAGTTTCGATCAGCTGGGTACTTGTAAGGAGGACGTAGCCACCACCCGAGCCGGTCAATAGTTGATTAGTCGTATCATTTCTCGGAAGTGGCACTCCTTCTGCAAGAGTGTAGTAGGATTGACTTTCTTTCCATGTCGCCATATTGCAGCAAATCACTGGACAACCGAACTGGAGAAATAGCAGTTGACGTTCAAGAGGCGGCTCTCGACCGTCGAAGCAGCCAAGCAAGACGTCCGCCTTGCTCCAGCCCCCTCAGGAGGAGGCATCTGCTATATGTGCCAAACGCAGGTAACCGTTGATCGAGGAACATGATTAATTCGGCCGGCCTGTTCGGCGGCTGGCGCCCAATAGAGACTGTTCAGATAGTCGCGAGTAATCACTATGCAGGTTGTGTGGAACCGACAAAGTGACTACCTCGTACCGCAAGATTCCGAGCTCTCGAGCGAGGTCGTGCGAGGTTGGCCCCTACTCGCGCGAGAAGTGTGAGTGGTTTAGCTCAATCTAGTCTCAAAGCTACTCCCTGCATTCTGAAAATATCAGTCGCGAATCGCAAGCCACGGCAGAAAGTAAAAGCTTCTAGCGAGACGATCGAGAGGTGAATCCATGTCTGAAGAGGAACAGGATCTGGAATGGAGTACGTAAGGCACGGCGATAAACTTTGCCCCGCACCGTCTAAGAATATTTGTGGTATGCCACTGCTGCTGATCGAATCTATACCCCTGGCACTAGCCCGAGCTTTTCGTTCTCAACGTTACTCCTCTGACTCCATTCAGGGGGCTCATCGAGACCCTCGTCTTCCTCCTTGTCACCCTCCTCCTTCGTCTGGTGCACCGTTGTGGCCTTGTGCTCGGCAGGGCTGTACACAGTATATAGAAGAAGGGGTGTGGGGCCTGTGTTGACGAACTGGTGCGGTGTTCCAGCGGGAACAATGACGAGGTCTCCAGCCTTGACATCTTGGTCTTTCCCTGCAATGGTGGCTCGGCCGGTACCCGACGTGAAGGTCAAAACTTGGTCGACGGTATGGATCTAGAAAATATGGTAAGCCAAATACACCTTGAAGTATGAGGATAGCTGGTCGGTGACACACTTCGTCTCCAATATCGCCTCCCACGGGCACAGTCATCAGCACCAGTTGAGAGTATAGACCTGTCCATAACACCCTTCTGAATTCTGCAGATTGGGATGGCAATGATGTCGTCATATTGGGGAAATATGCCATTTGGTGCTTTGGCGGATTACGAGATGGTGTGGACCACTCCATGACGCCGATTGAAAATGACCTCGATGCCATGGGCGAACGGGATTGTCGGAGATGGGATGATGAAGTTTAGGGTTGCCTTGCAGGGGATTGGAAGCGAAACTGTTTGAAAGACATGAGGATAGAAGTAATATGGCCAAAAAGGACTGGCGGATTCATCTCCCTGTCGGACCGGCTGTCTGCCGAATAGAGGAGCTTACCATCTTGCTCCGGCTACGGGAGAGCATTGACTGCCCGGCCTCGCGACGCGCAAAACGTCTGAACCCAATCGATATCCCGGGGAGAGCGTAGTCTGCTTTGTAACACGAGGTCGTGATCTAAACTCCGCCGTATCCAGCGTCCTCGTCACCAGCGGGGAAGCTGGATGCACAGACTTATGCTTACCGCAAGTCGCTTCAACAGGACATCGATGATGGATCAAATTGGCAAACAACTGGTTAGAAGAGGAGACACCCTGGTTTGGCTTGCCTTATCCCGCAATGCCCACTCGCACGAGACACCTACCAACTCGCGCGAGACCTTATCAGTTCGCACGGCTGATGATCGTGGATCCAAACCTCTAATCCGGACGAATAGTTGTTTCGTTCAAGTGGACGTGCTCTAGAGATCAGTGCTTCCCCGATCTGAACTGAAGTGACCAACATTACACACCTTCGAGAGGGGAAATGCCTGAGCTCGCCGCGGTGGAGCAATGCAGGTTGTGCAGGAGCGAATGGAAGTGTCGATGTCTTTACGAGCTTGTGCGAAGCATCGAGATGGCTGAGATCATTTGAGTATAAGAGGGGAACATACCGTCAAGGGATGAGAAGAGGCATCAGACTCAAATTCTCAGACATCCATCTGTTCCATAACCCCAATTACTTGAACATCAAACCTGCTTCCGGAACAACATGGTTCACCCTGCAACAGCTCCCAAAGATGGGCCACGGGACTTTGACTTCATCGTCGTCGGTGGTGGCACCGCCGGTTGCACTGTAGCCGGCCGTCTGGCCGAGAACCCCAAGGTGTCTGTGCTCGTCATCGAAGCTGGCCACAAGTATGTCGATTCTTCCGTGCATGACATCTGGACTAATGGAACCAGCAATCCTGCCGACGTCTCCGAAATCACCACTCCGGCTCGCGCCATGGAGCTGCGTGGCAGCGAGTACGATTGGGGGTACAAGACCACCATGATCGACCGGCCCGAGTACACGCGAGTGGAGAAGCCCAACACGCGTGGCAAAGTGCTGGGTGGTAGCAGCTCGCTCAACTACTACACTTGGGTTCGCGGCAGCGCAGCCACATTCGATGACTGGGCCGAGTACGGCACAGACGAATGGAACTGGGCCAACACCAAAGACTATTTCAACAAATCGGCAACCTACCACGACGACGGAAACGAGTATGCTCCTGACCTCCGCAAGATCGGCAACCGGGGTGGTCCGCTCCCTGTCTCGCACGTCGACTTGGTCCCGGAGTTGAAGCCTTTCCGTGATGCCTTGGAGAAAGCGTGGGTGAGCAAGGGTGGGGAGCTGACCGTGGATGTGTACAACGGTACTCAGAAGGGCCTGTTCAAGTGTGTCAGCTCTATCTACAACGGCACTCGCTCCACCGCGGCGGTCTTTATCGAGGGCAAGCCCAACGTGACTCTCATGTCTTCCACCGTCTCCAGAAACCTGGAGATCGACAAGGGCAGGGCGGTCGGAGTCACGGTCGTTGGCCCAGACGGGCGTGACTACACCTTCCGCGCCAAGTACGAGGTCATTGTCAGCCAGGGTGTGTTCGAATCCCCCAAGCTCCTCATGCTTTCGGGTATTGGCCCAAAGGCTGGACTGGAAGACAAGGGCGTCAAATGCGTGGTTGACTCCAAGCACGTCGGCCAGAATCTCTTGGACCACCCCATTCTGTCGCATGTGTTCAGGCTCAAGGATGGATTTGGTCTTGATAGCCATCTGCTTCGCAATGGCCCGCAAAAAGATGGTGCCACCGTGGCGTACCGGAGGAACAAGACCGGCCCGTACAGCAGTGGTCTGCTAGAGCTTGTTGCATTCCCGCGGATCGACAAGTACCTTCAGACGTCCAAGGAGTACAACGAATATGTCGCCAAGAACGGTGGGGTCGATCCATTCGGCCCTGGTGGCCAACCGCACTTCGAGGTCGACTTTGTGGTAAGTGTGAAGTCACCATCCAAGAATGGGAACTGCCGCTGATTTGGCCGAGCCCATGTTCGCGGACGCCTTCCAATGGCACTTTCCCACTCCGCCGGAGGGCGACTGGTTCACCGTCATCGTCGACCTGATGCGCCCTTTGTCCAGAAACGGCGAAGTCAAGCTCAACTCGACCGACCCGTTGGAGCAGCCGTACATCAACATCAATTTCTTCTCCAACGACCTCGATCTCATCGCTCTCCGCGAGGGGGTTAGGTTCATTGACGATATGCTCATGACCGGCGACGGCATGAAGGACTTGATCGGTGAGGACTACCCGTACCCGATGCCCCGCAACTCCGATGAGGCCATGATCAAGACGATCCTTGAGCGTTCGCAGACTGGCTTCCACCCGTGTGGGACCGCCCGTCTGTCGAAGAATATTGCGCAGGGTGTGGTAGACCCTCAGCTGAAGGTGCATGGTATCGACCGTCTTCGTGTCATCGACGCGTCCGTGTTCCCTGTCATTCCGGACTGTCGAATTCAGAATGTGGTCTACATGGTTGCCGAGAAGGGCGCCGACATGATCAAGGCTGCCTACCCGAACCTCTACAAGTGAGCGATCGCAGAAGAATTCGGTCGGAGGAGGGTAGCGCCGTTGTGGATGCATCGAACGTAGCTTTATAACAGGTCTGTAGTCAATGTTACACTCTTTGCAGATGCCATTGAAGAGTCGTGAATGTGACCTGAGTCACTGCATGGAGCCCGGGCTTGGCGACATATCACCCAGATTTTGGAACCGCGACCCAGCATCAGTAACCATGTTGAGACGACTGTGGTCTGAGCTGGGGGCCGACATTACCATTGAAGTGAATTGAGAGCTGTGTTCTCTCATTCCTCTGGCATCATCTGGTTCCAGATTACTCCTGGCTTCCTAACCCACAGACATAATCATTCTTACTGTACCCGCGAAATCCACTGCTCCTGGGATCAACGAGAACCGGCCTCTTGGGGCTCCCCTCGACGGGCTGATGCCGTATCCGCGGCCTTGTGGATTCACCTGGCGTGTTAGTAGACAGGCCTACCACCTCATGCATTTACTCGGCCTGAGTCTGACACATTACGCCCGGCTCGACCTCCAAAGGCGAGTGGCGGCCGCGAGGATAGCCGCGCAGCCAAACTGCTATTCCCGAGATAAAGTTGCTGCATTTCCTAGACAGGAGCCGGGCAGGATTGTTAGGCTAACCCTTGCCAGTTCATTTGACGGTCCAGTCCACTGCAGCTGAGCTGCTTCACTCATACTTCTCTTCTCCTATATAAACACCCTCAAAAACTCAACCAGCGCCATAATGTATTCACTCGACTTCTGACACATCGAGCAGGGTCCGCCAGATACCGTCAAAGGTCTGCAATCTCTTCAGTGCCTGGCATTGTGATTCCAATATATTAACTAGATGGATTCGAAAGGACCATGAGGTAAAAGATCGAGCAGGTCAATGAAATCCAGGATGGCGATGTAGGTCTATTCAAGACCCTGCAGATCTTCTCCAGTGGAATGACAGTCATCATGACCGTGTCATCCACAGCTCATTATGGAGGCCGATTGTGTCAAGCCTGCCACGGTGAAACTTGATGGTCTCACTAACTTCAGCGAGAAGTCAGGTGAGAGTAGCCGCTTCTGTTATATTTATGAATTGTCCCATGTCCACGCGCCTTGCAAGTGTTGATCATCGCGATATTAATTTTCAGTACCAAAGTTGCAGAGTTTATCAATCCTAAACACTCCATAGCAGTTCCCTGTTTCGGCAAGGCTCCATTTTCCAGACGATCCAAGTCCGGGATCTGTCTTGGCTCTGTCATTGGCTACTTCTCTAGCCTCGAATATGCAGGATCCTGGCGTGTGGCGCCTTAGCTGACAAGACACACTCAGCTTACGCCCTGAGTCAGGCGCTCACGCTGATAAAGATGTCGATGTTCGCCCCGAATGGGCACTTCAAACGAATGTCTCGGCCTGAAGCTATTTACGATGTATGATTTCGCCATAGTTGGCGCTGGTAAATGAATCTGTCTTTCACAGCAATGCTGTATGGCTGACCCCTACCAGGACCCTCGGGCCTTTGCATTGCTAAGACGATTCTCGAATGTAATCCGGATGCCGATGTCAAGCTCATCGATTCGGTAGGCTTGGTGCCTCCAGGAGCCGAGATGATTGCATGCTTACCTTCGCCACAGAACAAGACGGTCGGTGGAGTCTGGGCCACAGAAAACCTCTATCCGGGGCTGAAAACTAACAATACCTACGGCACCATTGACTTCTCCGACTTTCCAATGCATCATGGCTTTGGCATCAAGCCAGGCCAACACGTTTCCGGAGAGGCGATGCACAACTATCTGCAGGCATACGCACAGCGGTCGAATATCTTACCGAGGATAGATTTCGAGACAAGAGTGCTGGCGATATCCAGGCTTGATGACCGTGCCGGCTGGAACTTGAGGGTCCGACAAGGAGCAGATGAGCGCGATTTGCAGACAAGGAAGTTGATCATTGCCACCGGCGTCACCAACGCACCGAACCGCCCATCGATCGAAGGGGCCAGCGATTTCGAGGCCCCGATTCTGCATTCTGCAGAGCTTGGCTTGAAGTCCGGACTGTTAACCAAAGACCTGTCAGAGAAGAAGACTGTAGCGGTTCTCGGCGGTGGCAAATCTGCCTATGATGCTGTGTATTTGGCAGCTTGCACAGGTCACCAGGTCGAATGGATCATACGCAAGTCCGGAAAGGGTCCGGTGTGGGTGCCTCCCCGTCATACCAACATTGGGCCCTTCAAAGTACTGCGCGAGGTGAGCTCGACCTGTCACCACCCGCTACACGTGCCACACAACGCTGACTAAATCAGAGCTTGACTACTAGAAGGATCATTTCGTTTCTCAGTCCTTGCATTTGGCAAGATGGTTTCGGCTGGCTCAGACATTTCTTCCACTTCACCGGCCTCGGGAGGAAGATCACTCAGAAGTTCTGGGCGAACGTCCATGCTTCCAGCTTGGATGACTGCGGAATTGCGAAAGAGGACCGGCTAAAGATTCTCGAGCCAGAGACAAGGTATTCTCTCCCCCGGCCTTGGGTCGATCGATCTTTGACATATATGCAGCCCCTTCTGGTACGGCACGGCATCGGGCATATACAATTATGAAATCGATCTGTACGACTTGATCAAGAGAGGTCAGGTTAAACTTCATCGAGAAGACATATCTCACCTCACCGCACATCGAATTCACCTCGCCAATGGTGCCACCGTGGCTGCTGATGGTCTGATCACTGCGACCGGCTTCTCAGCAAAACCAACGATGAACTTCGTCCAGACTACGATCCACTCAGATCTCGGCATTCCGACCACCTCTCTTACCCAATCTCAGGATGATTTCTGGAAAGAGCTGGACCAGAAGGCTGACCTGGTAATCGCATCGAAATTCCCTCGCCTCCTGGTCGGACCTTACAGGAGTCCCAGCTCCACAGTGATTCAGCCTTATAATCCAGGCCTCGACCTAGACTTTCGCTACACGCCTTTCCGCCTCTACCGTGGCATTGCGCCTCCCGGCCTCACATTTCAGGGAGATCACTCGCTCATCTTCATTGGCATGTTCTCCAATGTCGCCAGCACGATCCGACTTGAGCTGCAGTGCCTATGGGCATACGCATACCTGACTAACCACCTCAAGATTGACAGGTCTTCTGTCTTCGACGAGACCGCACTGATGTCCAGGTACAGCAAACATCGCTCACCTTATGGCCACGGCAGGTTTTTCCCAGATGTGGTATTCGACCAAGTCCCATATTTTGACACGCTCCTGCGTGATTTGGGCCTACCCACCTGGAGGAAAGGTAACATCTTCAAGGAGATCTTTTCATCATACCGCACTGTGGACTATAAAGGCGTTGTCCGTCAATGGCTTGCGAAGAGAGAAACAGGGTCTGAAAAGAAACCTCTTTGGGGAACCAGCACGGTCTGATCATATATTTGGGGGGGAAGGTTGCGTGGAGAAGACAAGGATAAGGGCTAGAAGATTTCTAATATACAAAGCACATGGATACGCTCGCTTAAATTCTCAGCATCAAATGAAAATTCAACAACCTCGGCCTCCTTACTGCTTGTCATAAGGGTAGCTGGCAGAGAAGTCGTGACCCTTGCCATCTTTGGCGTATCTGAGGCCGCGGGGCACGACGGCAGAAGTGGGAGAGACGTAACTGGTCCAGTATGGGTAGCTGGAGGTGAAATCGAAGCCTTTGCCATCCTTTGCATAGAGGGCGCGTTGATAGCTCTGGCAGGGCACAGGGACTTCCTCCGATGAAGTGGAGACGACATGGGAATATGGATAGCTGGTGGAGAAGTCGTATCCTTTGCCATCTTTGGCGTATCGCAGATGTTGGATATCGGCAAAGCCGGATGTAATGGGAGGCAGAACCGAACTTGTCGAAGAGACCGACCTTGATGAGGATGATGCCAGCGACAGGCGAGAAAAGATTGTGGTGTGAGAGGAGGATTTTGAAAATGGAGACATTTTGATCGTGACTGTCTTTCCGTGGGGAGGCGAGTTGTGGAGGAGCTGAGCAGAAATTATTTGCTATGGCTGGATGTTTAGATCTTTGGGAGTGACGGACATCACATCTGGAAGGGTGGAAGGCGACACTTATACCTGTCAGGTAGACGCCAGCGATGGTCATCTTTACGATGCTGCACACCGCATCAATACCGTCACCGTCGCCGTCAATCAACCCGCGAATTCAAGGATGGACTCGGTGAAGCCTTGAGGCGTTTGGGCTGTGGTGCACAGCCAGCCCGGAGCTGGAAAAACATCTAATCCTAGACCGAAATGGGCGGGGCTGAAGGGCTGAACTAGGTTGCCAAGATAGCCAAGACATGCTAGAATAGGACTGTTGGAATGTCCAAATTAAGAACTGGGCTCAATCATAGCCCAACTCCAGCCCGAGCCAGCCAGCCCTGGAGACGCCAACTTGCTGGGCAGTCTTCCGCAGACCTTTTCTGCGGTCTGCAGGACGCTAAATGTGCTGGTCAAAGTGACTGACTACACGGTTCGTACTTTTGCTCGTATTTGACTAATTACACACGAGAGAGCAGGTGGTCAGCCAGCCTAGTGTACAGCGCTAGCCTCAGCCAAGATTTGTAGGGCGCTGCAGGCCATGCAGCACCTGAAACTGTCTGTTTTGGAGGCTCCAAGTAACTGTCGCAGTTCACTGAATGTCCAGCTCGCGCTTCTCAGAGCAGACCCGTCACGTGACTATCATTACTACCTCCTTCGACTTCGACCAGATCACGAACTACTGGCCGACTCGTATATGCGCACATGCGAAGACAAATATCATCGCAACGCCTGGTGGAAGTTGGACTTCCCTTGGCGATGGAATACGCGCCGCTGTCATTCAAAGGGATGCGTGACTGTCACCTCAAACTCGTTGGCATAATTGGCCAGCGAAAATTGAAGGACTATATGCGCCGTCCGCCGGAGGAGTTGTATAACCTCGAGGAGGATCCGTGAGAGGTGAACATACCATGCGCGTGGCATTGGAAAGACCAATAGTTCCTGACGATTTGTGGTTGTGGCGCGACGGGACGTCCGTGGTCAGCCGTGGTCAGATATGATACAATTAAGCACGAGAAGTCTGTCCAGATCGTTGTGACTTCAACGTCAAAAACTCCGGGAACCGAGACGTCGCTGCTGTTCGGGTGTAGACTTTTGAATGATCATCATCACCCGCGTTGTTCTCGATGTTAACTTCAGACATCAGGACTCGGGAGTGTAGCAGTCTAGGAACTCGACACGAGTCGACAAGATACCCCTGTACGCCAGTAATGCCGTATTTCAATCACTCCTTGGCACATTCCTTTGCGTCGATCCCATCACAACGCCGATGCTCTATCCTTTTCCGTTAGACAACGCTCGTGTCAGTCGTGATGGTCTCCGGTCATCAGTTTCGTCGTTGTTGGGCTCAGAGCCATCTCTGTCTTCGGAAACAGCGTCCCTAATATCTGCGGGCATCGAGATCCTTCGGTCTGGTCCAGAGGAGGCGTTTGGGGAAAATAATCTTTCGCTCATCTGGCGAGTGAGTCCGTTGCCCTTCGAGTCACTATTGAACGCCGGGGATTCCGGTCCAGGGGTGGCGGGCACACTGTAGTCACGTCTGGGTCCATCGACCGGCCCAATGTCCTCCGCCATGGCGTCCTCGTAACTCGGCGGAGCATCCTCTGGTTCCTCGGCCGACGGCGGATGATACGAGCCCGTTCGAGCCGGAATTTGGTGGGTCTCTTGAATCGGCGTGATGGGCGAGTTCGACGTGGAGGCGCTGGCGGCCATGTCACTCGGCAGATGCGGGAATAAAGGTGAAGAGGGCATGTAAACGCGACCTTGTGCGGCCATTGCGCGTAGGAGCTGTGGTGGTGGAGCAATTCCGGAGTATACCTGTACCGGAAAATGAAGAGGCAAGACAACGAGCTCGGGCCGCATCCCACTGGCCATTCCGTGTGCCAATCCGACTCGGATCTCGAGCTCGTATCGGCGAGAGATATTGCAGGTCTCAAAGGACGGTGCGATAGTGTTGGGCAGAGGGACTTGGTCCCACAGGCGCGACGGTAACTTCCACTCCTTCCTCGTCTTGTCGACAGGATTGTTCAATGGCATGTTCAGGTCGGCTTGGGACACAAGAGTCCAACTGACTTTTTCGACGCGAGTCAAATCATGCGCTCTGACGTGTGTGTAGCCGACCAGCTCGATCTGAAGCGTGTTCAGATAGACGGTGGCGGAGCTGTCGTTGAGCTTCTGGACGAGAATTCGCATCGGAAGCGGCTCGCTACAGGTGATGATGGCCGGGCTGGGCAGACGGGCGTCGACTTGAAAAATCGGCGGTTCCTCCTCGGCCCCCCCGGTGATGGCCGACGACTTTCGAAACAGTCCCTTCTTCTGTGGCGGACCCGGATATCTCTGAAATTGCTGTTTCCGTCGAGCAAAAGTCTCTTCGTGTCGGTCGGGCGGCCGGGGTGGCTCAATGGGCAAGAACTTGAGGTCAACCACCTGAATCGTACTCAGCAACAATGTCGAGGCCACGGGCAAGAAGGTTCAGATCCTACATGTCGCAGATTTTCCTGGTAGAATTTCGGTTTGACCACCGTGGCTTTCACAAAGTATTTGATCTCGGCCTCGCCCGGGAATCCACTGAGTGAAGGAGGGAGCGTTTTCTTCACGTGTTTGTTCATGTCCGGCGACAACTGCAAATTCAGCTGCCCGACTTTGAGGTCTCTCAGCAGGCTGGTATTTTCCGAGCAGTCATTGTTGAAAGGGAACTGTCATGTGGTCAGCTCCCAGATGCGCTTGCGGTCGAGGAGAAGCAAGTGATGCTGCTCTACCTTGAAACTGAAAGGATACACATATTGTCCGGCAAGGAGAGTGTACTGAGAGCTCGTGGAGCCTTGCTGGATGTCGGGTGTGGGGAAGACGGTCAGCACTTTGTAGAGGAGCTGTGGCCGTGTGTGAGCGCAGGTGGTCGGCAGATCAGAAGCACGGCTCACCTACCTTGTGGAACTCGAACTCCGTCTTCTTCTTGTCTGATCGGTCATGGTAAGGCGACTTGGGGCCCGCAAGTCGCGTACGGCTTTCAGCTTCGAGTTTGACCGTGACCGCAGAAATGGTGGTGTCGTTCGGGAAAACAGCAATGACCCGGCCCGTCACGAAGTCGAGGTTTGTGTAACACCTGATTTCGGGGTGGTCGAATTGGATGCGGACAGACATCGGCCAAGCATGGCTCGGATGGTCAACATAAATACGTTCGAGGAATTGAGAACGACAGATGGAGGGATTCAGTGATGCCTTGCCCGCTGGAGTCTTGGGCCACTGCCGGGTCGCGGGCGGTGACGTACACATTGGTGGCTATGATTGAGCGGCAGTCCGGGATCGGTGTATCTTAGCTCCGCCACGGAGGGTGCGGAATTGAACCCATCTCTGTCATCTCGGTTTATACAGAACTTTGTTGGGCGTCCGCCTTGTTCCCTGGCTCCGCGGTGTCTCACGGAATGCATCGCCATGATTTGGTGATGTGAAGAACAGCGTCCGTTGAGATGCGTTGGCGTCGATGGCTTTGTTGAACGAAACCCAACCCAAGCGTCAAAATACAGCCCGACGGCCAGTCAGGCATACAAAGACCTTCTCGGGCTGCTGGACGTGTCGAGAGCGGCACGTCAAGTGCGACGAAGAACGGCCACAATGCCGAAGATGTCGGAAAGGGGGGTATGAGTGTCAGGGCTATGGTGTAAAGCTCGTCTGGCCCGGCACGCAGGAGCGCGAGCAGAATATACGGCGTGTTATTGGCTCGACCAGCTTCGAACCTGATCCCGCATTGACCCAAGTGGACGTCCAGCTGGCACTGGACTCGTTAGAAAATGTTGCCTGCGATTCTCAAGACTTGTCTTTTGGGCCATTTTCGGTATTTGCCGTCCAGCCGAACTGCGAGATCCATTCTGCTCGCGATAACCACCCTGCTGGCGATCAACCAGTTTCTGGAGACGAGATTAATTCTCCGCAATCACCAAAAACGGCCGACGACGATGACGGCGATTGTTACCCGTGCTTATCGTCTTCGTCATCGACAGGGACCGACTCACCGATGATCATGGTACTTGCCCAACGTCGATTCTCTCCTGTTCCACGGCACATCGATTTGTTACCACGACCGGCAGAGCAGCGGGACTTGATCCACCACTGGACTGATTTCATCTGCTGGCATATCGTCCCCGTGGACGCGCCGGACAACCTGTTCCGATCCGTGTTTACACCTTTGGCCATGGCCGGTTTGCTGACTCCATCCTATCAGTCCAGCGGCCAGATTGCGCTGTTCCATTCGTTGTGCGCCACAGCGGCCTTCAGTCGCTCGCACCTGCTCAGGGGTGACGTGAAGAGCTGTGTTTTGGGTTTGAAGCATTACCAGCTGGCCATTATGCATCTGCGCTATACCCTGATGAATCAGGCAGACCGCGAGCGTGGTGCGATTCTGGCCACGATCACCATGTTTTCTGCGATGGATTCAATCACCGGCCGCTCGTCGGAATGGAGGACACATCTTCAAGGCGGTGCGTCCTGGCTGGCCACGATCGAGGGAAGCATCTGGGATCGCGACAAAAGCTCGTCCATGGTCTATCAAGGCTATCTGGCCATGGCTGCCTTGTGTAACATTACGCTACCGTCGACCATCGACGTGGAATCGGAAAACTGGCTCGACTCGCGATTCTATGCTCTCGACCGCTTCTTTGGTCTCACGCGGCCGATGCTGAAGCATATTGTCATGATGAACGCCTTGGTCCGGCAGATTCGCACGGCAGACCCCCTCACTCTGGACCGGCTGGAAGCCCAACTGTACATGCAAGCCCCGGACAATCTTGCCCTGGACGGGTTTGATGCACGCTCACAAGCGCTGACCCGACACCACGCTTATGTCTTCTACTATGCCAGTCTTATCTATTTCCAACGCACCGTGCGGCGAAGACCGCCCGACAGTTTACAAGACATGGTACACCTTGCCGTCGGTCACCTTGAGGAGATCGAAGAACTTGGTGGCAATATGATTGGCTGCACACTTGTTTGGCCGCCCTTTGTGGTCGCATGCGAATGCCTCAGCCCAGATCTACAAAACCGGATCCTTGCATGGTACAAGCTGAAGCAGAGACACGGCTTTATGAACTTGGAGCTGTCGAAAGATATAGCCCGAGAATTGTGGAGGAGACGGGTGGCAGCACCAGCAGAGGCCGACATTCAGTGGCAGGATGTCCTCCAAGACTTGAAAATGGACATCGTTCTTGCCTAATCTAGTGAGACCACATGTTCGCATACCAAATGTTTTCTTCTGCTCCTCCGCTATTCCCAGACAGTCCAAACCCTTCCGCCGGCATCGTAAGAACCAATTCTGCTTGACTGTCTCTCCCATCTTGACTTTGCCGTCCTAGCGTTGGATGCTGGAACTCGCGGCGCAATTCTTGCACGAGGTTGACGATACATTCTTCGAGAATTACGTCCTGTAGGGACTGCAAATCCTCCGTCAAACCGGCTCCGTGCAAGGCGGTCGCGTATGCCATGGACAATCTTGACGGAGCTTCCCGCTGAAAGAAGGCGAGAAAGTCATCGATGGCTTCGGCCGGCGCACTATCCGCGTAAGGCTCCAGAGGAGTAGCTGCACCGGGAAACAAGATCTTGAAGATGTCAAACCATGCCTCGACACGATTTTTACCTATGTCTCTGCGCTTGACCGCCTTGTATTGATCTACGGTCATCCTTTCCTCGAAAGGACAGTCAGCGACATCACACGGAGGCCTCTGCCGGTTGTGCTCGGCAAGTTTTTTGTCGTCGTCGAATCGACTGAAGCAACATGAACAATGGTGATCTGGTCGGCGGTGAGCTCTGTAAAGATGCTGCTTGACGCGGGCGATGCTGGTGAGATGTCGACTGGCACAACCTCGGTAGTGCTTCTCATTGGGATTTGAGTTCCGCTCAGAATACCTGTTGGGATCGTATTTTGCATATGGACAAGCCAGCAGCCGTTCTGTTGCTGCGCTTGTCGAATGGCAAAGTCTGGCACGTTTGGAGCGTCTGGTGTCACCTTCATCGTCGTCCTCAACTCCTCTCGCGCGATGCGACGATGGCGGCGCAGTTAAAGACGACCCGGATGCAATGTCAAAGTCAGTTGTGCTGGTTCTCCATCTCGAGGAACGGTCTTGGGAGCTCTGCTGTCCATATGTGCGGGGCTTGTATGCCTCAGACACAAACTGTGTCACCAGCTCAGTAACAATTTTCTCTTGCAACGCTAGCCTCGTAGCATTTTCTTGGGGAGATGCACTTGGACCAGAATCGACATTAAAAACAAATGACCCTTCGCTGTCGGAATCAATGCAGGGCATCGAACAGGACGTGGAACCCTCATGACCGCGTATCTTGCTGTCGTCGCCTTCATTTTCGACCTTCGTGTTCGCGATCACTTCACGGATATGTCTATTGTTGTCCTCAGCTCCGGTTGTACATGACGAGACCGAAAGTGAAAGGGATATGGAGACGCTGTCGCTGTGAACCTCTTTGGTGACGCCCTTTGGTGTCCAACGTAGTCTCTCGGGGTCGAATAGAAACTCTTTAAACTTCTCCACTCGATCAGGCACTTCCACTCCAGCGGTGCCTATCTCGTTGCGAAACTGAGTCCCAATGGCTGCAAACCCCAACCTCGATATGTCTTCATCCGCGCGGTGAGTTATGTGGAGAATCTGAGCTTGCGTATTCACCACATCGTCCGGTTGATCGGTGGGATCCTGTAGACACGCCTCCTTGGGGTTGCTCCCATCCCGACTCGTCATCTCAAGGTCGGTCAAGGAATGTTCCTTTTCCAAGTGCTGCGCAGCCTCGTGGAACATGTGGTGGCTAGGTAGAACGAAGATCCTGTTCATAACATCCTGAGCTAGACAGAAGTCTAGCAGCAAGGACATTAACATGAGCTTCTCAGGGGGTACAGCATCAGGAGGAAAGATGAAGTGAGCTGTCGAGGACATACCCAGCCAAGTCTGCGGCGTTGGCATGCGTTGCCCAAGTCTCAGGCCCGACGGTCTTGACTCGTGGATGTATGAGCACTGCAGCCTCGAATCTGCGCAATTTTTACACATCTGTGGCATGAGCGACGACGCCATTCGATTCATCCATAGAGGAACATACCGGCTTTTCTTCTCCGCATATGATAAGCTTGGAATGGCATTCTGCGTCTAGTTCAGAAACTTTGCCTGGTCAAAGCCAATCCACTCACGCTGGCAAGCGTGTCTTATTCGGACAGCTTTTCTTTCCGGTCCTGCAGTCGTTGAGAAATGACTCGGAATACCGGGCAATGAATTGCAAGCCGCCAAATTTAGCGATGAAGAGTCGTTCTCGGCCATTGCGCCTCCGATCGGACACCCGGCTGAAAACTTGGAGTAACGGGGGTCTGAAAGAGTGGTACATTGACAACAAGCTCGACGGACGATGGGGGCAGATTGTATCGTGAAGTAGACAGCCAAAAGCCATGGGAGGGGAGTATGGAAGCAAATACGAGATCAACACAGTATGAGCAGCACTCTTTGCTTAATGCACAGCTGTGAATCCTCAGGCGCACTCGCCAGCTCCGCCACGCCCCACCCGGCCACGCCCCACCAGACCGCATCTGTTTGTCAGGTTGTTAGCCTTGGGTAATGTAGCCCATACGACGTGAGTAAAAGCACCTGACACTTTCGTTCTGTTGGTCGTCGACGACATGGCGAACGGTTCGAGCCGCGGGACAGTCGGTGGTATTGCGCCTCACTTCCACTTGGGTGCCGGACGCACAGCCTCGTCCTCGGAGTGGTGAAGTTGGAGGACGGCGTATGAAGTCGATTGCATACAAATTCTCGTCCCGACAGAGCCGTGGCATATGTCTAGAGCCCTTCCTTTGCCAACATATCTGCGATCGCCAGATAGAATGCCACCGCATTGAAATCTTGTCTCGTCCGGGTCAGACGCGCTGCGGCACGCCTCATACTGGACCGGTTGATCATGTCAAGATGCGTGACACCCATCAATGTTCCCTTGTATCCATCCGGATAACCCCATTTCGAGCTGGCGACGCTCACCAGACCGTCGTTAGGCCCTTCAATGGCCTCGATAAGATCATGCGGGAGCTTGAAAATAGACATCATGTCTGGTTTTGCAGACGCACCGTACGAAAAGTACCTCACTCGAGGATCGTTCGGAGTGACCGGGTTGAACTCTTCACACACATACTTGCGTGTCAGTTGCCCAAAGGCCCCATAGTCGATCTTCAGGTAGGCCAGAAGCTTGTACAGGGCCGCGACGTTGTCCTCGCCAATGCCTCGGAAGATGATGTCGGCTGCAGAACTCCCTCGATGCGGCGTGGCAATGGTGGTCAAGGACTTGATTTGAAACTCGGCCGGTTGAATCCGGCTGATGAGAAATCTCGAATCGAGGCCGCCCATGCTGTGAGCAATGATGTTGACATCCTTGCCAGCCGCTTTCGTCTTGATTTCCTCTTGGAGGGCTTCTGCTCGTTCCTGGATCGTGCCGGTGGTCGGAACGGTCGTCGTGACGACCTCGATGTTGTTCTTTTGTAACGCTTCTTTAATGCCCGGCCAGTAGTGGACAGCAGGAAGCCAGTCGCCAGCTATGCGCAGCTCGTCGTAGCCCATCAACCCGTGGGCCAACACGACGGGATGTTGAGGCGAGTCGTACTTCTCCTTAAAATGGGCAAAATCATCTTTGATCAGCAAGCCTAACTCGGTGAATCTCGGGTCGATTGGTTTTTCCTCCTCGGCGGTGCCAGGGGCAGCTGAAGTCGACTGGTAACGTGGCCGGAATGTGCGGCCTTGTGCACGGAGAAAGAGACGACTTTGAAGGGACAGCATGCGAAGACAGCCCCTCTGCCATGTCATGCTCTGGAGCTGCTGTCACGAGCAAATACTGTTGTGGTTCTGCTTCATTCAATGTGTGCCGATGCAAAAAGCTCGGACATGGAGTTTCCCCGTCAAAACAATTGTTGCGTCATTGCGCCGCGACCTTGATGCAGAAAGATAAGCGATCATGCACAGGACCGAGAAGATGATCTTGGGACTCCTAGTGCATGCTCTTCTGGCACGATCATAGGACGAGTGTGGTCTGCTGCGACATTTCATCCCCCCTGGGGCGCGGATTAAATACTGCGATCCTTGCTGTAGTCTACGTCGACAGCATAACACTTGCGCCCGCCAGCCTGCCCCTCGATCCCAATGTTCTCGCCATTCATTTAGACATATAGACCAAAACAATTCGACTCCCACACGCTCATTCCTCCTTTGATATCTTGTCAGGTACTTCTGGCTGCGGCGCCGTGACAACGTCAATGAGATCTTTCACCACCTTGTCGCCAGATTTTTTGCCAGCCGCTGTAATCTCCACCAACTTAGCTGCTGCCTCCTTGTTCGCATCGTCTTCGGCCTGCTTATTGCCACTGCTTTGCTAAGAGAGGGTGAGCGTTGTATTGGGCCCAGTCTGGTCCCGCGGACGCACCTCGGACTGGAACTTCTTGAATTCCTCCTCTTTCTTCTTTCGGTATTCCTCGATTTCTTTCTGCGCCTCTGTTTTGGCGTCTTTCACCCGCTTCGTCCGATCTATATGGTCAGAAGAGTCATGTACCAGGGATGAGTGTAGAAATACATTCTCGCGCTGCGCGACATTAGCATCGTCCTGCAAGGCCCTTAACCACACCTACCTTTCTGTACAATCTTTTGAGCTTCTTTTTCTGCCTGCACATGCTCAGCGCCCGGCTAGGATGAAAGACTGGGAGAAACCCACGTCAAGCAGTGTCTGAATCCCCGTCGAGTTTTGGGCAGACTGCATTCTTATCAGCTGCTGGCTCGACAAGGCCACGTAACTGGACGCACCATCTCGAAACCTGGTAGCTGGTCTTTCTGCGAGGAAGGGGAACAAGTAGAGATTTATAAATAAACGGAATAAAACGGAAAGTGCCCTGTCACGGAAAAGAGGATGCGACCACGTCCCCGTTTCTCAGTTCTCAAGCATGAGCTTGAAGCTGGGGTGCCGAATTAGGAATAGTTTTGGTCTTGCCGATCCGATCTGCATGCAAGATCTTAATTACAGCTTTTCTTTCCGAGAGCTTTACCATAAGCCTTTGCCCATCCTCTACCAGCAATGTCGACGGCGTCCAAAGTTACCCTCGCGAGCACCATCACGGGCGCCATAGGCATCATAGCATTTGTCCACTGGGCGCAGACGGCGGAAAAGGCGGTACGTGTTGACTGGATATTTCCAGAGAGCTTGCTGAACAGTTAGGCCATGCACGCCGGTGTGGTTCGTGACATGGAGCAGCAACGCATCAAACACGAGCGTCAAGCGGATTTCGACATGCAGCGGCAACTTGAGGAAGAATATAAGAAATTGCAGACAGTTCATGATAGCACCAATGAATGACGGCCATTGAACTCGTATCAAAGAGAGAGCATATTCGGGCATTCATGAGAGCATTCGGGCATTCATGAGAGCATTCGGGCATTCATGAGAGCATATTCGGGCATTCATGAGAGCATATTCGGGCATTCATAAGAGCATCATGAGATCGACGACGTTACTTCTCAGAGGATATGTGATTCTGCGGAGAGCAAATGAAAGCCATGTCCGAAGCCGTTGATCCTCGAACGAGAATCACAACTGGGGCGAGCTGCCTCCACATTCTTCTCGACGGCGTGGAGATGTCGTCTTATTCCGTGCGTCTGGCCAATGTGGATCTTTTGGTTGCAGAACGACCTTGGAAACGAGCTTGCATGATCACAAGGCGAGAAACCACAGCGATTCGCAGGCTGCCCGCAGCTCAAAGCATGCGAGCAAGCTTGTCCGTCACATTGATGCTCTGTCTCTGGTCCCGAATTTCTTTCCGACCCGGGGAAGCGCGTTTTCTTGCGAACTTGGCCAGTGAAGGATGGCCGTTGTGCCAGACTCACAGAGATTGAATCAGGCAGGGATGCAAGCTTTCCTTTCAAGATCCCACCATTGATACAGGAGTCTTCTCTATTCTACCCCCCGCAAGAGCTCGTGTCGTGGAAGTATACATCTATCCATCGACAGGGACACTCTTGTCACAACTGAATATAAGATGATATTTAAGCACAGCGGAGGGACGCCGGAGGGAGAATCGACACCAAATCCAAAGTCAAGGTCGAAGTTGATAACCCAGTACATCCACTAAATATCAACATTGGAAAAAGTCTTGTACAAATCTATAGATAGGCAAACATTTTCAGAACACCAAATTAATGTCCAATACCTCCCGCGACCCAATTGTTAAACTCGGGATCCCCATGGGGCGGGAAAAAGCCTCCGTCTTGTCCGGGTCCTTGGTCGGGGGGCTGCTGTGCCTGTTGTGCCTGTTGCTGCTGCTGCTCAGGACCTCCCTGTTCATTCTGACCTTGACCTAATCGCCTCCTCTCCTCCTCGGCCATCCTCTGTCGCGCCTGTCTCGCATACACCAACAGGGCCAACACACCCGCCAACGTGACGATGATTAAGGTCTCAATCAAGCTGTCGTCAAACTCGTCCCACTCCTCTGCACCGGCGTAGGCGTCCCCGGCCCCGGCCCCAGCACCAGTTCCCCTCTCCCGGTTGGCATAGTCAGCATCTCCCCCCGGCATATCGGGCTCTCTGAAGACGACGCCGTCGAATTCCATCTCGTCTCCCTCCCTCATAGCAGCGGCTTCTTGTGCATCCATCTCCTCGGCGGCGTCCAAGAATTTGACGACCCACTCACTGAACGTCTTGGGCCTCTTCCTCTCCGCCTCGTCTTCCTCGTCCCGGATCGAGTTGATCTTGCCGCCGCTGATCGCATTCCACCAACTTCGGACCCGCAGCTTCGTCAGTGCCAGCGTGGCCGGAAGATATGCTTCCTTGTTCATCTCGAGGGCGAGGTCGTAGTATCGTTTCGCCATGTGGAAGTCCTGGGTGACCGAACCGATTCCATTCTCATGCATCCAACCTAGGTTCCAAAGGGCCTGGGCGCTGTGATGCCCTTCTGCGGCCGTGGTGTAGCACGTGGTGGCCTTGTCCAGATTGGTTGCTGGATCCTCATCCGTGCCGGTACCAGAGAGGTAGTAGTCCCCCATCTTGAGCAGTGAATCGACGTTTGCCTGCTTGGCGGAACGAGTATAGTACACCAGCGCTAAGACGGTATCGTCGAGTAATGTGGAGCGTTGTGTCACTGATGTCGACGGAAATAAGAGTGGAATCGATGGCACCGAGATGACGGAGGTCTTGCGATCCAGAAGGTACGCGACATTCGCTTGCGCATTTTCATATCCTTGCTCTGCAGCCATCAGCGAAGGAATGAACGCTCCTTCCAGGTCGCCTCTTTCGTATGCCGAGTTGGCCTCAACAAACGATGAATGGACGATCTCGGCCTTCTCGGCAACTACCTTGTAGTAGACGGTCGCCAGGCCACAGTTGCGTTCACGACCGACTCCTTGATGGGTCAGTTCTGCGAGATAGTAAAAGGCTTCCATGACACCGGCCGCAGCGGCCAGTTCGAAATACCGTCCGGCCGTTTCAATGTCGCCCTGATCAAGAAACATGACGCCCAGGGCAGACTGGGCGATGGGAAGGCTCTGCTCCGCGGCCGTCGTGAAGAATGTGGCCGCACGAACGCCGTCCTTGGGCACGCCGAGTCCGTCTCGATATATGAGACCCAGGTGGTATTGCGCGAATGAGTCGCCATTGGAGACGCCACGTTTGAACCATGTCAATGCCTTCTCGAAGTTTTGTTCCATACCTTCCCCGCGGAGAAACATCCTCCCCATGTATGCCGCGGCCTTTCCGGCAACCTTCTCGATGCCTTTGGGGGCCTTGGGGTGGACCTTGCCGTCCTTGCCCCAGTACGCCCGCGTAATCTTCATGAATTGTCGTTGAGCTTTGCGGAGGTTCCGCCGGTATCCTCTGGGGGCCTCATAATAGTATTTTCCCAGGGTCAAGATGGCATTATAATCCCCTTGTCGCTCTCTCATGTCAAGATATTCCAGGACGTCGTCGACCCTTCCCGTCGTGATGCTGTCTCTGGGCGCATTGGGTCCGGAGCTGCTGGCGCTCGCGCCTTCGCCGTACGTTCCGCCGTTGACCTCGACCCATCTATACGAGTTTCGCGGGAAAGAATGACCGCCAGGTGGGCCGGACGCCCAGTAAGCCATTGCCTTGTCAGCGACCCTCTTGTAGTAGCCCACGGCTTGGTTGCAATCCCTCGGCGTGCCAATTCCCGAATGGTGTCGAAAGGCCAGAGTCATCTCCGAGCGGACATTGCCCTGTTCGGCAGCAAAGGTGTGGTAGAGCATCGCCTTGGCCTGATCACGTTCGAGGCCGCCGAGCCCGGTCGCATACATCAGACCGAGCATGTATTGCGCCGTACTGTTCCCATCCAGCTCAGCAAGATGGCCATACCAACGGAACGCCTCTTTCGGGTTCCTCGGGTGTGAAAAGTTGCCATAGAAGTTCATCTCAGCCAAGAGGAAAATGGCGTCTGGGTCGTCGAATGCCGCCGCCGTCCGTAGAGCGTCGACGCCTTTCTGCAGCTCGCCCGTGATCTTTGGTGTCTCATTATCCTCCTCATCACTCTGCCGTGCCGGAGAGTTCATGAACAGCAGTCGAAAGGTCAGCTTCGCATAGTGCCACACCACGTCCAGAAAGCCAGTCGGGGGGGGGGTGGCCACGTGGTCCTTCCATGTGGGCTCCAAGTCTCTCAAAACCGACCAGATTTCGTGGACGACATCATTTCCTCCTTGCGTTCTATAGTTATGCCGTTGTTCTTCGGTCGGCACGAAATCAGTCGGGACGGACTCCTCAAACTCGGGGGGCCTGCTCCTCGTTGCAGCGGTGCTGGACTGGCTGGACTCGAGGAGTATCAGGAGGAAAAGGAGCCCTGCAAAAATCGACGTTAGTGCACCAGTCGGTGAACTCGAAATCACCGTGTTGCTGCGTGGTCACTCACCCAGCAGAAGAGAGAACGGCCTGGACAATCCAGAAATCATGCTGGCCGTTCCAGTCGAACATCACCTCTTTGTCATTGTCCTGCTACAGCACAGACAGACCGTTTCAGTATTCTTAATAACAGAAATGGAGCGCCATGATCATGCATGCGACACATTATGGTTGGCACAAGAAGACAGCTGTCGCGAAACGCGCAGGCGAAGCCTGCCTTGGGGCTATGACGTCCGACACCTCTAATTGATCAGATCGGGCATCTGATTGCATGCTCTCCCGTTTGATGTCTTGTTCCTTCTACTGTTTGTCTTCTGCGTCAATGATGATCATGAGAACAAGATCTCGATCATCTGCTACAATCTAAAGGAAGGAGAAATAGATTCCGATCATCTGCAGTGGTCATCTGGTCATCACCACCGACCCAGCAGGATCTAGATAATACTCCTCGTCTTCTTGGTCGTGAGATATCTCCTCGTTCCCAACCCATTACTTTGTGCTGGTGTTCTCCGCTTCGCTCTGCTCGGGCCATTCACCTTGTCCTCCTTTCCTTTTCCTATTCGGGAATCTCCGTCCCCATGTTCTGGAATCCTTGGATCACTTGACATGGTCAAATCCACCACCAGTCTTCCAAAAGGTGTCTGGGACCCTGTGACCTCTCTCTGGCTCTCCAACAACTTTGTTCCCCGTTTGCTGGACAGAGGGGCCTTCGAACCGTTTAGAGAATTTGAAGCGCTGCGTTCTTTGCCATTTCTCAAACTTTTCAAGGGTGGGTGTGACGGTCGAGCAAGCTCCGGGTTGATGGTCTTGCGATGATTCCGACTTGAGGTCAGTTCATACAGTGATGGCAGACTGTCATCACCCTCGTTCTCGCCAGGCTCTTCATCATGGTACGAGGAGTCTGGCCCCTCGGACCCACGTTCTTCTAAAAAAGAGCTGGTCTGGGGTGATGACTCGGCCAGGCCTGCTCCGGGACCATTCGCCTGTTCATTTGGGTCTTGAGATTGGGGAACCTCTGAGTCTAGCGATGCAAAAGAACCGGCATCATCTGGGTTGTGAAGACCCTTGAGAGGCTCATCACTCCCGCCCGAGCCGTTGCTCCCGTTCCTGTCTTGTTCCGATGTCGCGAACGACAGGTCTGGCGGCGGCATTGGGGAAATTTTTTGCGCGTCTTGATGAGAGCTGCTGTTCAAATTGTTCGGAGGGGTTGAGGAGTTGATGTCCATGGGTGCAATATGCGGATATTCCACCGTTTCCTGCGTGCTGACCGGTGGTGATGACTGGCCTGGGGCAGGGGAAGATGGAGCATTTCCATGAGAAGCCTCGAGCCCGCGTGCGCCACCGTCCTGACCATTCCGGCCATCAGTCTCCAACGAGTCACGGATATCAGGCCTGCCACTGAGCGGTGAACTGCCGGAGGTCCAATGAGCCTGAACGTCAACACTCTCCTTAATCACCGATTGAGGGCCCTGAGACAGAGACTCGCATGGGGACAAAGTATCCAGCCACGGCTGTGGGTCGCTTTGTCGAACTTGTGGCGAAGGGCTGGCAATTGATTGCAGAAGTTGCTCGTCAATGGCTGAATTGAAGCCCGCTTCTTTTATGATGGTCGTGATCTCTGTTCTCCGCGGCGTGTCGACTTCAATTTGCTCCACCAAAACTTTGGCCGGCTGGCCTTGGGCTTGCCCGTTCAGGAGATCTCCGGGCTTATCAGCGCCATCACCTCTGAGTCCTTGAACATGGTCGTCAGACGCCTGCACCAACTTCGCTTCAATCATGTTCGAGAACTGCATCTCTCGCATGCCATCGTCCGACGGCTCGTCGTCATCATCACCGAGGCGAATTTCGAATTTCCCGAATACCCTTTCTCCCGTCTTTTCGTCGTACTTGACGGATTGCTCCGGGATCCTGTCTTTTTGAGAAACAATGAGACGAATAGTACCATCGTTATCGACTTCCTTCACCCGAGCAACCCGATAGGAGGATATCTCTGGCTGATAATGTGTTGCCTCGTTCATGTAAAGCTCTTTGTAGGCCACAATGGCGCCCTCCATCACCCTTGCCTCAGTTAGATCCGGAAGCGCGGTGTAGTCTGCTGGTACTGGTATGTTCTCGGCGTGCACTCTCTCAGCGGGAGTCCGTGACTCGTCGACAGATCCCGAGCCATTGCCTCCTTGCAAAGGGACAGCGTTTGAGTCTTGGGCAGTGTCCGGGACATGTCTTTGGCTGGCCCGCATGTCCGCGACGGTACCGTCCACATATTGCTCCGTTGTCTTTGCAACACGCTTCCCTCTTTCCCCAGTTTTGCTCCAGCCCTGCTGGAAAGGGAACGGTGGAGGATCCATGCTTGTCCCCTCACGTTCACATTCAACCGCTGCTACAATGAGTTTGTCCTCCCAGGAGTTGTCCTCTGCGCCTGAACCCTGACATGTCGGATCCTGGCGAGTCTCAGCCGGCCGGAAAGGTTTAAACGAGGTTGATAGTTTCTCTCTCAATGCTTGCTCGGCGGCAGGAGTTTTCGGAGTCGACAAGCCTAGCGATCCGAAAAGCATGCGACGGGAACTGGCGAGGTCAAGCCTGGGTCTCTTCACGGGCAGTTGTCCACTGAGGGCCAGATTGGCTTGTACGGACGGTCCGGTTTCCATACCTGTTGATGCTGTTGACTCCGGCCTTGGTGTACATTCTGGGGTGGCTACGTTTCCGGCCTGGGCATCGTGAGGAGGATCAGTCACCGCCTCTCTCCGTTCCAGCAGATCGCATTTCTCTGCCCTGTCTTCAGCTTGGTGCCGCCGCTCACTCTCGGGCACCTCCTGGACCTCTTGACCTGGCGCACTTTGATAAGCATACAATGCCTGGAAATCTGCGTCTGCCGGGAGAAGACCTTGTTGTTTGAGATGCTTCAGCAGTTTCTTTTTCTTTTCTCGGAGGTTGTTGTTCTTAGTCCGGCCGGAGCCATGACCGGGCGGGACGGCTGGCGGCTTTTCAGGTTGCAATGCACCTTGCCGAAGGATCGAGCCTGTTTGCGAGATATTTGATTGACTTGGCCGAGGAAGAGCTTGTGCCATATTTTTCTTGTCACCGCCGAGATCACACTCTGACGAGGATGAAGATTCGGTATCTGAACTCCCATCGGAGGTGTCCTCGGCGTCTGTCTCTGACGCTGAGGTGCTGCCGTCGCTATCAGAGCCGGAAGAAGCTGAGTCACTTTCACGAGACCCAGCCGAAGTGGAATCGGAGCCGGAAGTCACATCTGAATCAGAGGTCGTGCTCTCATCGGGCTCGTGGGTGATGTTCAATGCTCGTCGTCGTGCTGGCTCCTCCGCGATCTCTTCCATCATACTATCGTGGTCAGATTCTGAGGGAGACGATTCGGAAGGAGTCACGTCTGAATCAGATTCTTCTTCGTCAACGTCGTCTGGAATAAGGTTCCGAGTTCTTTTTTCCGCTCGGTGAGCAGCCATCTCGGCCACCAGACTATCAGCGTCTGAGTCTGCTGAATCATGGTCGATTTGTCCACGGCCGGCGCTCTTGCTCGGAGTTGAAAAGCCTTCAAAAAAGCCATGTTCTTCACCGTTCTCGTCCTCATCTGGCACCCTCTTCCTCTTCCGTGTCTGAAGAAATCGGGGGAGGCTTTCCAGGGCTGGCACGGGTGAAGGCTCCGGAACCGGACGTGAGATTCGCCTAGCATCTTCACGCAGGAATTTAACCTTCTCAGCCAGGTCTTCATCATCAGCATTCAAGGGCGTATCATCTTCGGAGACATCCTCGTCAGTACTCGTAGTCGTCGTCGTCGTAACGTCCGAGTCGATACCTGCACCGTCTAGATCTTGCCTGCTCATCACCTGCAGCTGATATGGTGCGGCTGCCTCATGCACTTGTTGAGCAGGCCATCCCAGCGCCATATCATCCCCTGTGTCGTCCAACTCGAGTCTCCTCTTCTTTCTCCGCGGAATCACGATGAGTGGTCTCCTTCTTCTCAGCCACTGCTTTCCGAACGCAACCCCATCGATCAGATGTCTTCCGCTTCCGCTAATCTGATGCCTCCCGCCCAGTCTTCTGACTCTCAACTCTTCTGTGCTCAGTGCTCGGATCACGACCTCGTCATCTTCCCTCAACACACTCCGGACCGGATAAAAATGCAGGCACTCGTACGCCGTTTGACGGTCGCCGGTCGCCGCAACTTCGACGACGTAATCCTCCAAGCCCCATTCACCATCTGCCGACTCCAGTGGTACGACGTCATCGACATCTTGTAACAGGTCTGCAATCGTGGCACTCTGTGATTTCGTGTGCGAGGCGGGGCCTGCCCCGATGATGAAGATTATCTGGATGGGGGGAAGAGCATGCCGTTGAATCGAAAGTTGTAGGCGCATCGCAACAGAGAAGGTTGTGCAACGGAATCAGCTGTCTTTGTCGAGTTTTGACTGATGCAATGAGATCCAGCCAACTATATCCGTGCGCGGTGGGCCCAGAGGCGCCAAGCTTGACGCGCCTCACGCGTCGGCTTTTTATGAACAGCTCATGTCTGAGTGATCTTTCTCATTCACATAATGAATCAGAAGGAGCAGACCAACCCTTTTCATGGCAAGTCGCCGGCATAGAAACTCAGTCTTGCTTGAAAAGTGGCCTCAATGCCAATATGGCAGATCGAGTTCGGTGGTATGTCATTAAATACTTTTGACAGTATGATAGGTATGATAGTCAAGAATGTCCCGAGTTCTCTGCCATTTAACAGCTCTCTCGCCGTCCTGCCCTGGTGTGTCTATAACCGTTCAACCAACACGATAAATGAAATTAGAGAGACGATTGAGGCAACCTCAAGCAGATATGGCTGAGGGCACTATGTCAAAGAACGCTGGAGGAATCTGAGGCGGAGTCGATGTCACCTCGACTGTTGAGACGGTGACTTTCATCAACACTGCCAGCTTGCGCTCCATCTCCGCCAGCTTCTTCTCCATCTCAGCCAGCCGGCGCTCCATGGGATCAACCGTAGGCTGCTCCACCGGGGCGAATGTCCGAGTTTGAATCACAGGAGGCTGTGGGACCGGCGTGTTCTCTTGGACTGGTCGCGCTTCAACGGGAGCCGCTGTTGGAGCTTCCGCAAGAGGTTGTCCGACTGGTTCTGGCGGAGAGGGAACCGGTGCAGACGTCTCGACAGGTTTGTCTTTCTCTGCGGCCTGCTCCAGCACCTTGTACGCCTCCTTTCTGACATCATATCCGAAGAAGAATTGGCAAATCGGTGGGCTGTGAGGCATGGCGCCAGTGGGAGGCAATGGTCCAGAGTAGTATTTCCTGATCTCAGCCTCCTGTCGGGCGTATTTGGCCGCCGCCTCAGGCCCTGGCACGACGGGGTCGGTCAAGATCTGTGTGGCCGACACTCTTGGGAGCCGAAATGCCTCAAATTGTTGGAGACGTTGCAGGAGCAGCTCTGACGGTGCGGATGAGACGGCGTCGGACGTCGGGACGTCGGCGAGGAAAATTTCCAAAGCCGCGGCATCTTCGAGGGAAGAAGAGACGCCTTGGGCGTGGGTGAGGAGCATCGGATGGCAGGCATCGCCGATCAAGACAGCTTTTCCGCGGGTCATTTTGTTCAGAGGGTTGCGCTTCATCTGTGTGTACACCTTGACCTCGGGCGATTTCCTGGACGAGTATCAGCGGCAAACATGGCCCAAGAAGGCCAGGGACGCGTACAGGAAGACCCTTTTCACGGAAGGATGGAAGCCATCCAGAACTCTCTCCAGATCGTCGTGAGTGGCGGGAAAGTTCCAGTCTTCGATGGTGACGTCCTCCTCGCTGGTCGCGTGCTGACCCAGCTTCCGATGGAGCGCGATCACATTCAAAATCTCGTTGCTGCTTTCTTCAGCCTCCCGTTCGACCCACCGGCCGTGGACGGTACACATACTTTTTGCACGGGTATGTCACGGCCATGACCCCCTTGGACGGCAATGCGGGCGCCCAAAACCCGGGCGCCTGGTCCTCGAAAAGGGGTCTGGTGACCTCATCCTCGAGGATGTCCTTCATCGGTATCAGACACCGATACGCCGTTTGACCGCTTCTCATCATTGGAATCTCCCTTCCGGTGATCTTGGCGTTGAGACGATCCTGGACCTGTGGTCAATACCGCATCGGCAAAAGGCGGCGAAGCTTGGCCTGCTTACGTGCTGGCCGTCCGCAATGACCACCAGATCCTTTTGCACTTTGGTACCGTCCTTGAGTCCGATGATGCCCGAGTCAGGATCGCAGTCCATGACTTGACAGCCCAGTCGAATGATCGCGCCAGCGGCTTCGGCCATTTCCCTGAGGTGTCGGTGCATATCCACTCGATGATAGAAGTGCCATTTGCAACCAAACTGCTGCTCCACATTGGCGAATGACAGTGTCGGAGCCATGGGTTGGAGCGTGTCTCCTTTCGGTCGCCGGACCTAGATCACAAGTCAGCGGGCAGCGCCATGTGTTCATTATTCTCTGATCCAATCTTCCTCGCCGCATGGGCTGGGTCGACGAGAGGATTTGCATACCTGGATGTTCTCGATCCCCCCCGCCTTTACGGGATCAAATCCCCAGTGCTCCAGAATTCGGCCGCCATTCGGCGTAATAGAAACAGCGGCGCCGTTTTCGTTCTTGAACTGAGATCGCTCAAAGACCTAGAGGTGAGACGTTGGTGAGCGTGATACCGTGTCAGACAACGTGGGCAGTCTTCCCTTCACATTCAGGGTCCACAGACAGAAGGGTACTGACCTCTACGTGGTGACCAATCCTCCTCAGGGCGATGGCAGCCGAGAGGCCAGCAACTCCTGCACCAACGACTCCGACGTGGAGACCCGCCTCGCGCTCAGGGACATGAGAGGCCATGACGAGTGGAATATGCTTCAGATCGTCGAGGAATGAAATCGAGAGGAATGAGATGCCGGGGGAATGCGATTTAACTTTAAGGCTGAAAAGCAGATCGACTGATCTGGAACGCTGAGACCTCCAAGTTCCTTATTATACCCAATGTTCCCAAAACGCCACTGTCGTCCGCTGCCAGTTCAGGGAAGCCAGGGTTATGCTGAGACGCCATTGAGTGGCCAACGTCCTCCGCTTGGCTCGAAAGAAGACGTCCGCGGTAGCGTCGTTTTGACCCAGGAGCTTAAGATTTGATCGCGGAATCGTTGTCTTGGACGAGAGCCAGTGGGAATGGCCGCGTCAGCACCCACACGACTGGCCGTCTGCAAGAAGGCCTTTTGTTTGATAAGAGGTGGCTTGTGGTTGGCCGCTAAGTGTCCCGAACACCATCAGGCTGTATGTGGAGACACCTATTATTGACACCGTGGCTGGCGGGTGGAGGTCCAAAACGTTCAGCTCGCTAATGAAGCCAAGCCGCATCTTTTGCGATCAAAAGGCCTGTCAATTGAGACAGTCTGTCAAGTGCATGCACTGGTCATGATAAGGGACGAGGAGCAGAGCCGTCAAAGAGGCGAGAGCGTCCCTGTGAAGGGCCGTCCACGCGATGCCCCCATCACGTCAGCTCGCTTGTCGTGCAGGAAACGGGAGGCGTCAGCCTGATTGACAGTCTAAGGCCGACTGCCACGCGAGCGGCATTGCGGGTGTGCAGAAGAGGGATATAGATCGATTCCGGGATTGGCCAATCTGGCCATCAGCCTGATTCGGATGCCCTGGTTTTGGTGGAGTGCGCTCGGCGCCGGGGCTCTGTGGAGTCCTGTCTTGGGTAGATTACCACATAGCGTATAGGCAGAAGGGACTGTCAGCATAGTCACCATGAACTCCGCCTGGCGCCCAGCACGCCCAGTGAGCCGGCACCACGCTCGGTCTGGTCAGACCCAGACACATGGCGAGCCATGATCTGGCCAAAACCTCCGGCCTGCCCAGTCACCAAACAGACTTCACACCAGATTCAAACCAACACCAGCATATACCATGCCTTGTGGTATTATTGCGTAGAAGTGAAATGGTTTCAGCCAGCCCGTGATGAATCCACCTGGCGACAAAGCGGTGCGGCTGAGGCTTGGACCTCCAACAAATCGGCATGGGGAAATTTCCATCGTGTTCCTGCATCACACTCACCCCAAGTCCAAGACGATGCCGTGCCTCTCTTTGACGCCATGTTGCTTGGCCCGGCATCGCCCGGTAACTGGTTCCCCACCGCCTCGTATTGCGGCGGTCTGGATTGACTTGGAAAGTATTTTGCCTTTCTTGGGTGACCATCATATTCAAAAGCCACGAAAACAAACGAGGTTCTCCTTGTCCAGATCTTCGGACATCTCTTGAATAGGGGGGTGCAATGGGCGCAGCTGACCACTTCGCTGACCCGAGTGCTTGACGCCCAGCTCTTCTTGTCTCGTCCGCTGCTTTGTCCACGTGAGAATCTAATACTCCAGCGGGTGATGGTTCGGAGACAGGCGTTGTAGACTTGAGGGCGAGCTCCAACGCAGGGAGCCTGGTGGACCGAGGTGAGTGAACTGAGGCGATCAGTTTCTGCCATGGTCTTTTCAGCGCCAATTGGAGGTACGTACAGTAACATGTACTGTACACGTCCCTCCAACTTGGCACTCAAGGGGAAACTCCAGACTTGGGGCTTGCCAGGATTTCTCCGCATTTCGGATCCGTTCTCCAACACGGTGGATGCCACCATGATTTCTATTTCTTGCCGGATCCCTTTCCCACTCGCAATAGGTCGTTGTGGGAACCGCCAGAGCTTCAAACATGGCGCCGAAAACGCTGGCCGATCTCAAACGCAAAGATCTCTTCCAAAGCAAAGGCTACATCAACGAAACATGGGTCGACGCCATCTCGGGCAAGACCTTCGATGTCCATGATCCAGCAACACTGGACAAGATTGCCACGGTGCCAGAAATGGGGGCGGAGGACACGAACAAAGCGATCGAAGCCGCGCACGAGGCGTTCAAGTCGTACAAGAAGACGTCGGCACGGCAGCGTGCCAGATGGCTCCGCAAGTGGAGTGACTTGTGTTTGGAGCACGCCGATGACCTGGCCTTGATCTTGACGCTGGAGAACGGGAAAACGCTGGCGGAAGCCAGAGGAGAGGTCGTCTATGCCGCTTCCTTCTTGGAGTGGTTTTCGGGAGAAGCGGAGAGAATCCACGGCGAAGTCGTCCCCACCGCCAACCTGAACCAAAGAGTCTTGACTTTCAAACAGCCTCTCGGGGTCGCGGCCTGTCTGGCACCCTGGAATTTCCCCATCGCCATGATCACCCGCAAGGTCGGGGCCGCCCTGGCAGCCGGATGCACGACCGTGTGGAAGCCGGCGGGTGAGACGCCACTGAGTTGCCTGGCACAAGCCGTTCTGGCTCAAGAGGCTGGGTTCCCCAAAGGCTCGATTAACGTCATCACCACGCTCAATTTGGTCTCCGAAGTGGGCGAAGCCCTGTGCAAGAGCAAGCTTGTGCGCAAGCTGAGTTTCACCGGCAGCACCCGGGTTGGCAAAATCCTCGCGAGCCAGTGTAGCAACAGCGTGAAGAAACTCTCTCTCGAGCTGGGTGGCAACAGTCCCTTCATCGTGTTTGACGATGCCAAACTCGAGACCGCCGTCGAGGCTTGTATCTTGGCCAAGTTCCGGAATTCGGGACAAACGTGTGTGACGGCCAATCGGATTTTTGTGCAGAAGGGGATCTATGACCAGTTTGCCGTGGCCTTGACCAACGAGATCAAGACGCTCAAGGTCGGGCCCGGCACCGAGGATGGCGTCTTCGTCGGGCCGTTGACACACGAGCGGGCCGTGGAGAAGGCGATGGGTCATATCACCGGTGAGTAGTCCCGTCGGCGGCCATCCCATCTCTCTCTCAGAGCCTTCTGACTGGGAGGCTCATAGACGCAAAGCGACATGGCGGTCAAGTCATTCTGGGCGGCGCCCCTTTGAAAGACTTCAAGGGCTACTTCCTTCAGCCAACCGTCATCAAGCATATGAACCGCGAAATGATCACGACCCGTGAAGAGACATTCGCCCCGGTCGTAGGGTTGTATGAGTTCGAGACGGAAGAAGAGGTCATCGAACTGGCCAATGACTGCGACGTGGGCTTGGGCAGCTTCATCGTCACGGAGAGCATTCCCCGAATGTGGCGCGTTGCGGAAGCCCTCGAGGTCGGTATGGTTGGTGTCAACCTCGGCCTCCTCAGTGCCTGCGAGAGTCCGTTCGGCGGAGTGAAGGAAAGTGGATACGGGAGAGAAGGTGGCCGACAGGGAATCGAGGAGTATCTGACGGTCAAGTCGATGTTGATCAACGTCGCAAATTAAGTTTCAGACGAAGCCATCGGCCTGGCCCGTTTTGAAATTGGTTGCCATGTCTTCACCGTCATTCTTCTTTTTGCGTCTGGGGTTGCTTCTGCTGGCTGCCTGTTCTTAATTCATTCGTAAACAGCACCGCATACCTCCCCAACAGTAAGATGGTAATCAGTCGATTCGTCGATTCGTCGGTTTCCAACCCGTGTCCAGCCAACCAGTAGATGTCAAGTGCGATGCACGCGGCCAGTTGAGCATATCCTGTCACGGGCAGAATCGGCCGGAAGAATGACACTCCCCCGAAATAGGCGTACATCCAGAAGTGGTGGAAGCAGTTGAGCAGCGCAAAAATCTGCCAGTCGGATGCATTCAAGACACGAAAGTATGTCAAAAAGGGCGTCGTGAGGTGGTGGAAGGCCATGTGAGGCCCAATTGTCACACCCTGGGCCACCAGATTGAAAACATCCATGTATTCGTAAATTTTGGACAGATGATAAATGTACGCCAAATCTGAACTCGCCACTTTGACATCTTCCTGGAAATGAAACATGTCATTGAGAATGAGGTATCCGAGGCCGAGAGAGAACAGGGCATAGAGCTGGTTGTTTAATCGTGTGAATTGCCGCGCCAACGTCATGGGCCCATGACGACCGACGTAGCCTTTCAGCGTGCTCCAGAGGAAAATAAATGGTCCAGAGGTCAAGATCACGCTTGACAGTGTCGTGAGAGGTCGGCCGTCTAGACCCATTTCGAAGTTTTGTCGTCCAATGCGACGACGAAAGGAGGGCGAGGATCAGGCGAGGAGGACAGTCCGGAAGAGTAAAGTTGAGAGCAGTAATGGCGGGGGTTTGAGAGTAGGAACATGGATCGGGGAACATGAAAAGTAAAGGGGCGAGATTTGCTTCAGCGAGTCGGGGGGAACCATGACTCAGACAACTACTTCAGTTGAGTTGCATCAGCAAATTTAAGCTGAGGTCTTCAGCCTATTACGACGTGGTTGGCTGGTGCCCCACAGCATGTGACCAGACTGGTGGTGGATCTGCTCTCCTTCCCACCAGAAGTGAAGGATGCGTGTCCAGGGTACAGCAGAGGTCGTCTTCACTTTCATATTATTAGAAACCCCGGCAGGATGTCCCCTCTCTAAGCGCTTGGCGTCCGGACTTATATAACACCACCCTAGGCGCCATCTTAGATACAATCAATCAATCAGTTTCATATTGCTTGGTGCATCACATATTATGACTGCGAGAGAGCTATCGCGTTAACGAGGCTCCCAGATTGCAGAATGCTGTTCAGGCAGCGATATTCAGTCAAGATAGATCCCTCTCAATCACATATCGCGCGCAGAATCCGATCAGATCGACCTGCGCTCAGCTAAGCGTCTCTGTCTCTGTATCTTCAGATGCATTGTGGCAGGTGGTGAGAACATCGAGGTGGCAGCACGGGTCTCACAGACACAAGCAGTAATGACTTGATATCCGATCTGATCGCTATCCCCCCAATCTTTCCAGCATCTCGTTGACTTCCGTCTCCCAATGGTAGTAGTACGCTCAAGGACGAGCTTGCCACAATATCTGCAAGACTCGAATCGAACCAACAGGACCTCCAGATTGTTGTCCCTCCTGACCAAAGTCGTCGACACGTCACTATATATTGGCGTCCCAGGGTTCGATGACGCCTTCTTTGATGGAGTTTCAAATCTTCAGTCAATAGCCAAGACGGTCCTCGAGAGTGTCAAAAGGAAATGATCCGCTCTTCAATAACGAAGTGGGTGGCTGACAAGGGTGGCCTAGTGATGCAAAGGAAACAAGTACTCCTTTGGTTTCAAACTATCATGAGGAAATTTCTCAGGCTCGCAGCAGGACGAAATGCCAACGAGTAAAGTGGATAATGAAGTGACCGTTTTGGAGGTCCAAGAGCTTAAGTCTATCACAGGTTCATCTGCGGGTGACCATATACTGCAGCAAACCATGTGGCATATGGTCTTCGCCGCCGAGGTCGGTATTAGCTTGTGCCTAGTAGATAGGTAGAACTACTTTGGTCCTGCTGGAAATAGAGCATTTCACTGACCGTTCGGCGTGATGATCTGCTTGAAGATCCTCGCCCTCCCTCACTGAATCTCTATACAGAGATTTGAAGCTCCCAGCCAATGTCCAACAGGCTCCAACTCTCGGCCACTCGGCAACTACAGCCACCAAACATGCACCCACTCGTCACGTTGCTATCCTTCAGAGTTCTTCCTTTGACAGCATTGCAACGTTAAGGAGTTCCAGTTATATCACTGCCGAGCGGGAATTTTCGACGATAAAACAAGAATTAGAGTGCAGGAGCAACGGCAGCCTCTGGCACTGCTTTTGTGGGTGCCACGGCTCTCACCGGGTGGCTGCGGACTGCTCGCTTCGAGGGCTATCATGACAGCCTGTGGACCAAAGCACGAGTATGATCGACAGTGTGAATATCCCAGATGAAGAAATATAATTTCCACCCGGTCTGGTAACTCACGAGTGCCTGGCCGCCCAGTCATCGGGTAGTCGAAAGTTCGGCGGCGAGCGATACTGCCCACGGCAATGACCGGGAGTTGTGCATCCTTCCAGATTACAACGCCCGTACAAGCGGCAGTAGCATTCGTTGGCGTGCGGGCATGCCAGTGCATTGAGCTGCTCCAGGTCGACCGCACCAGGGAACGAATTCTGGGTATTGGATTCGCCGTGCCGCATGAACAGAATGTGCCACACATACGACAAGATTCGCCCGGCGATGCGGTCGTCTGGCGGTGCCGCATTGCCACGGTGTCTCTGCGACTGCTTGTCGGTAAAGTCGCTGCTCCCGTCGAGCAGCCACTGTCGCAAAGCGACATACTCATCTCGAGAATGCTGCCACACTCGATCCCGGGCAACGACAAACTGTGCGCAACACTGGGCCCGGACAGTATCGGTGCGACCCAGAAGTAATCTCGCACCGCTACCCTTGGCCAAAGGATGCTGGTCGGTAACAGAGTCCAACATGGGAGCAGAGCCATCGCCGCCAAACAGGGCCGCGAGCGCGTGCGGCAGCGCAGCATCCGATGCCGCGCGTATGTTCCGGGGCTCCAGCAGAGCGCGTGCAGAGGTTTCCACGCTGCCCTGCGGTAGCGCCTCGGAGGGTGAGCACATGCTGGCACTCCAGTCGCAGCGCAGATTGTGGTATCCCAACGGCGCGAGCGCGGCCGACACATTGAGTACGGCAAGCAGGGCTGCGTTGTCGTAGTTGGGCTCATCGTTGTGCCACGCCCAGCGCGAGCCGTGCACAAATACTGCGCCGGCCGCGGGAATGTGTGCGTAGTTGTCAATGAGGAACGTGAGATATGCCATCGCCTCGTGCCCGCGGTTCGCGGGCACTTGTAGATGCGTCGACGTCGTGTCGCACGGCGCGTCGGCCGTGTATACGCATAGATGATACAAGTCGGCCAGGGTATCGAGCCATTTGGAATCGTCAGCTGCAATTCGCGCCACAACCAGTGCCGGCTTCGTGCTGCCTGCCAGGCCGGGGCAGATGCCGCGAGCCTCGGGCAGCGTAGCGGCAGTGGTCTTGTAGCGAATTGTCGTCCATGCGAAGGTCTTGTTGGTGGATTGGTGATAATTAAGGTATACGAGAAGGCATAGAGCGACACAGAAGAAGGTAAGGTTGGCGATGAGTCTGCGCGTCCTCCGTCTCATTTGGACACCGTCGTTTCGTTCTGCTGTTATTGAACGTTGAAGGTCAGAGTGGTTTTTTTAAGCGCAGCAGGGGCTTTCCGGAGCCTCCGCTTATCTGTATAGCTGACCAGTCAACGTCTTTTCCCGCCACCTTCCCTAGCGTTTTCCTATGAAGCGCCCGCATTCCTGCCGAGTTAGAAGTTGAGCCAACTAATATTTCCGTGTGAGGTTTTCAAGATTACAACATTCCAAAGCCAGCAAGAACGAGGCTCCATCAATGGTTAATGATATGCTGTTAAGCTGGGAGTGCCAAGAAAACCAGCTCAGGCGTGTCATGTGAGTCACGTGATTTTGAAGGTACCTGTCATTTATCTTGAAAAAGTCTCGAATGTCGACTGAGTGTCTGGTCAGTGATTACCAAACAGTCATCTAAGTATATTCTCACAACTGATTTTATTTGGCAAGACGGTGGCGGCAAGGTTAAAATAGAGTGGGAAGCAAAACATAATGGCAATAGAACTAGGCCACCCAGCCCCACCAGGCTTGCCCCGCCGAGACAAGAGTCAACTGTCAACTCCAATCAAGCCGTCGCAAGCGGTGCCGACAAAACAGATAACAGCCTGCATGTGTTACTGTTAAAGGTGAAACCTGAGATGTTTTAGGCAGCCAGAACCCCTGCTGTTTCCTAGCCACCCCATGGGTACTTCAAGGCCCTCCTCCAGAGACTGAATCTTCACACAAGTTCCTTCCACCTCCTGTTCTCATTCTTGACGGTTACAGTCTAAGCCTGACATAGCCTCCTTCCTCCTTTCGCCAAATCTGGTCGACGCCGAGCGGACTCCCACTTAGATGGCATCTTCCACCCGCTATCGCTACTCGCAAAAGACCAAAGACATCGGCGAAGCTAAGAACTTCTCCTGGGAATATCCGGTTCCAGACAATGAGTTTTGGAACAGTTTAGATTTCTTTATTGGCCGAAACTTTCTAAAGTGCTTCTCGGAAGATGAGATTCAGCGAATGCCTCTTGACAGCACTCTCAGCAAAATGGGCAAGCTCGAATTGCTCCTTCAACTTCTTGAAGAAAAGCTGTCCGCTGAGAACGCTGCAGCCGCTCCCCAGACCCTTCACGACGTCAACTACGACGTCTGGGACCAATTATTATTAGGTAAATGTACAATGCAGTGGCAGCTGGGGCTATACGCCGACGCAGAGAAAACGATCCGCACATTGTTGGATCACAGAAACGACAAGACAAATCTCTCGTACGGTCATAGTTTATCCGCCCTTCTTGACATTCAAGGCAAATATGCCGAAGCGGAGGAGACAGAGATACCGGTCCAGCTTTGGCTCGATGAACGACTGGGCAAGGACTCCCCACAAGCCTTGGGGGCACGAAGGACCATCGCTCACGCTATCTGGAAGCAAGGGGCCGCGAGACAGGCAGAGGCGAAGGAATTATTTGCAGAGGTCATGAATTTGATCAGTGGCATGAGTGGAGGACAGTATGCGGTGTATCAGGAAGAGCAGAGAGAGATCACGGAGAAGATGCTAGCCGACTTGGAGAAATGCGGCGCACCGACACAACCAGTGACTTGACGTTCCACCACGAGAGCGATATTTGCGCTTCCCGCTTGTTCTGATTTCACATACTCGGCCCTGGCGTGCTCTAGATGTGGGAGCAACGGTAGGTGCTGCAGGTACGGAGGACACATCAGAGACTGTCTCCTGTAGTGGTTTGGCGTCTGCGTGTTGCGCTGGCTGCTACAAAGCACAAATAATTCATACTGGTCCAACCATTGTAACGGGGACAGTTCCCGGCTTCTTGGCCGCGAAATATGGATACTACCGTGTCTGCACACACGCCCAATAGTGATGACACTCGGCAATTCTTCGACTTTGTCTCTGTCAACGCTTCGATGGCTGGCCCTGTTTCCAATGCATGCACACATCCCACGGGCGATGCTGGGTGGCGCCGCAAACATGCGTCTGCATATCACGTCAATTGACACAGTGGGCACGTCGTGGGGGTCCTGGAACAAAGTCGGCAAGTATCGACACGATGTAAGAAGACTTCCCTGCACAAACAGGCCAGGTCTTGCCAAGGCGGCTCCTCGCCCCGGCCTTTTGCCACAGCCTCACATCCTCTCCTGGGTCCCGGTCAGCCGCTGCCACAGCTACGACGTCGCATTGTGCTACCACACTTAGATCTCCCCGGTCGCAAGGATCCATTCCAGCAGCTCCTTGCTGCGTCACAGACGACCACGTTCAAGCACATGGTCAGAGTTAGCCTAACCTCAGACATATCTGACCCGGACACACATTAGAGACTACACATGTGATAGGGATACCTGCCTGCCGACCGGTGCCGTCTTTCCAGGCGAATCCCCGAGGACCCTCCATGTGCATTATTCAGAGCATGAAACGAGGACATGGTGATTGGCCTGGCGAGAGGCCGAGTATCCATGGGCTCGTCTCCACACTAAACGACGGGATGATACTTCCCGACACTTGGACCTGAAGATCGGTGGAGCATGCAGAGAAATCTATCAGCAAAACACTGCTCTCCTCTCGGAGACAAGTTCAACCTGACCCGAAATATGTGCACTTTGCTGCGCCCTTGGATGATACTGGACGACCGGAACAGCCCACCATTTTCGATCCACTATCAGGCGACGTCCTCTCGTGATGTTGGGTCCGCAACAGCCAGCTCTGTCAAGAGTTTGTAGCCTCCATTTTTACTCTGCTGAGCATTTTGCCGTCATGGTCAACTTTGGACGAGGTCCAGAACCACGGAACTGCTGAGAATGACTACTGGCTGGTTTTCTGTAAAGTCGATGATGAATGTATCACCTATTCCTGTAACGAGTGGTCTCCTAATTTGGGAAATTATGTAGGGACTGTGGTGCCGACATTACTTGAGTAAGAATGGGCGTCAACAGCGCATAGGTTACTGCGGTCACTGGCACATCTATTACAGATGAACCTCTCTACGTCAAGGCCAGTCCCAAGCTTCCACACTCTAGATCCTTCCTCAAGAGGGGAGATCTGACACGGTCCAGCACGTCCCGCCTTTCTCCCTATCATTCTGCTAGATACAAAGTGCTCAAAGACGAGACATGAAACAGTTGCACGGTGCGATGCAATGTCACTTGGAGACTCACTGCCTCTCTTTGAAACACGACAAATCGACTGTCTAATGGGCAAACCTGAAGTCTAGCCTCTTGTTCCCTTCGTCTTTCGTCGTGGCCAAATATTCTAGTTGTTGTTCTTCCGTCAACGAATTCCATTTCCTGTCACGTTGCTTGTTGCGGAAGACGTAGTAGGCTTTGGTGAAGAAATAAAGGCCAATGTTGGTGACGGCCAAGGAGAGAAGCACCCTGTTGCCTCGTTTGTATCGAGGAGCGTCGTCTGTTTTGTCAGCACTGAGAAGCAAAGGGAAGAAGTCGAGTAATGACTGAATGACTGACCTGCACGGTAGATGTTGGACGAGATGATACCGCCGGCCTGGACACACATGTTGTACAACGCCGCAGACACCGTTCGTGATCGGACAGTATTGGAATTGCGCGAGTTCCATCCCACTTGGATCGGGTGAGCTGTGGTGGATGTCAGTCAGTTCCAGGTCGTGTTTTGAATGCGAGAGAGATTTCACACACCAGAAGGATAGGCCAGCAAAAGAGTGATAACCACCCAAACAATCCACTTATTGACCTTGGTCGTATTGACGGTGTAGAGGTAAATCAGGAAAGGGAGGCCCCAAATTTGCCCAGTCATGGAGGTGAACGTAAGCTCTCCATATATTTCAGCAAGATAGGTGATAAACAACATGAGGATTACTACAGCAGGAGGTCAACGTCTCTCTCGAGGAGTAGTCAGTGGGATAACTCACTGTGAAGTGCGGTGTAAGGAATGGCAAGCAAGTTGGACTGGAATGTGTCGAATCCGAGACCGCGCAAGGACAGAGTCAGATATTGTTGTGGAGGCGTCATGGGGATCTGAAACGTCAAGCCCAGAATGTACAGGGGCCTTTGTTCAAAAGAGAAATCAGTTAGCGGCAAGACTGTGTAATTTCACAATTCCCCAATACATACCACAGGTCATAATCCTTGATACTTTGCCATAATAACTTTGGAGTAATAGGCTGCCGATTATGCATGGTGCCTTTGCTCGGATCCTCTCGAATGACTCGGTTGACCATAATAGTTTCTTCCCTAGCGAGGATGTCAGCCCGACCCGGAAAAGCGTTTCTTCACCCGAACCGGTCGGTGAACCAGCCCTTCTTGCCTCGAAACCAGCTCTTGGTCTTTGTGGGAGCAGCCGGCATCAGGCCGAATGCCACAAAGCCAACGACCATCGTCAGAAGACCCTAATGTAACTTAGTACCGGGCTGCGGGGAACGTGGGTGGCAAGGGGGTAGCAACCTCGATCAGGAACAACCATCGCCAGCCAGACTGTCCCTGCACGCCTCTCATATGCAACAGTCCAAAGGCAAGGAATCCTGCGAGAATGTCTGCTATACTCATTGCCGTCCAGAAGAAGCCAAGGCGAAGCGACAGCTCGTGGTGCTTATAGAAATACGAAAGGTACAGGATGACCTACAGCAGTCGTCAGCACCAATTATCGGCGTCCGTTTCGTGCCAACTCACATCGGGAATAAACCCGCCTTGGAGGATGCCCAGCAGAGCGCGGCAGGCCAGGAAGGAAGATCGGCCACTCAGTCTGTACTGCGAGACGGCCACAATGGACCAGAGAACCAGTTGAGAGGGGATCCAGCGATCAGGACCGATCCACTTGGAGACCAGCTGTGATGGCAGCTCGGCACAAAGGAAGGACGCCTTAAACACCGTGTTTCCAAGATTGTAGTCTACAGAGCGTGGTCAGTCAAGTCAGGTTGGACGGGCAGGCAAGGTAGGTAATGTGTTGTTGTCATTCACCACTTACCATTCGTGGTGAGATGAAGATCCTTGAGGAAGTTGTCTGTCAATGCTTGTCCGATATTGGCACGATCAAGTTCGAGGGCCATGAACATGATACAAGCAAAGACCATGATACGAAGGTCGATTTTCCGGATGATCTTGTGCTCCTCACCCCATGTCCACCGTGCAGATGGGTCAAAGCGGTGAAGGTTTTCCCTTGGAGATCGCTGTATTAGCAGAGGGGAGGATGTCTCGGCCCAATAACACTCACCAGTCAGCACGCGGTTGATACTCTTTCGCCGTCTCCGGATCGTCGTAAACGCTTTCCTGTCGAGCATGAGCATAAGATGACTGTCCGCGTCCGGAGGTCGTGCCCTACCTGAGTGGCAATGGCATCAGGATCGTATGAGCGAGCCCTTTGGAACCAGAACCGCCTCTCCTCACGACGGGAACCCAATGGTGGAATCGCTGGAGGTGCAGAGGCGACGGACACGTCGGCCACTTTCTTTTCGCCATCCTTGAATACTCCTGGCTCGTCGATGGACGAGGATGACGAGTTGGATTCAGTCGGCTGGGGGGCTGGCCTTTCGCCTGCCCTACGGGTGATGACGGTTGCCATAGCTCTGGTGAAGAAGGTGAGCTACCTAACGAGGAAGACGCGAGAAAACCTCAGTGTAGCTTTCCACAAGAAGACTCGCTATATCGATCACTCCAGACATTATGTACCACAGGTAGATGACGCCCAGAACGCAAACTCTTGCGCAACGTGGCAAGAAAATGACCGAATGCATGCAGGCTCGTGATGCCGATTGCAACTAAGAGGTTCATGGATTAGAAGGCACAACTTTTCACTTTTGGCCACACGTTCTGGCCCAGCCATTGTAAGATTTTGACGGGATCCCTGCCTAATCGGATTTCCAAACCCATCCGTCGGTCTGGGCATGGACAATGTGTGGTGAACATGCGATGGCGCAATATGATAAGGGCACACTGTTACGAAATACGGAAGCGTTCGGTATCGAGGCTGTGGGATGCCTCTGTCTCAGAGTTAGCTCTATCACCCGAATGGGCAAGAGGATGCCAACATGTTCTTTCGTCTCTCGAGCCGCTGAGATTGTCCTTGGGCGAGATCTCGCATCTCGCAGAGCCATCCCACGATGAAACTGTATCTGTTGAATTGGTTGCCTTTCTATACCCCTGTAGCCTCGTGGGATCGGAAAACTCGATCGGTTTTGTCAGTTTTGACGCACGTGGAATGCTTGTTGTCCACCAGGTCACCCGAAAGTTCGTATGATGTCTAGGCCCATGATGCCATCTGCTGCACTCTGATGCAAAGAATTAGGTCGGACTGATGGCCGTCCCGTGGGCTGACGCGGGAGAACTCCGGAACTTGGCAAACTGATCTGGGGATGAACAAGACCCCCACAAAATGGCGAAATCAACCTCGAATCCAGTGTAGGTGCATATCGCTGGTGCGAGATCGCTCAACATCTGCAGAAATGGCAACATCAGTGATTATGGCAACGCACTAACTCGAGAAGTGCTAGCTCGGTCCAGAGCAGATGGAAGCAGAGCCCGTTTGTGCTATAAAGTATACGCCAGATTCAAGATGCGGCTGGAGGGTGAAAAATATTCTTGCTGCTGCTGCTGCGCCCGAGAGACGGTTTCGACGACAAGTCCTTCATTTGACAGACAATCCATCCTCAAATGGCACCCTCGGCTGTGGAAGTGGATCACCACCAGAATGGTGGCACTGACTCCAAGAAAACATCCCCCATCAGGAAGCCCCTCGTCTCCTCTGGATCTCTTGACCATTACCGATCCGAAGACGTGACACCCGTCATCGGAACAGAGTTTCCTGAGGCCAATCTGGTCGAATGGCTCAAGGCACCGAACGCGGACGAGCTTTTGCGCGATCTTGCCATCAAGAGTAAGCCGATCAGGGCCTACCTCCGGGTGATGAAATCTGGCTCACCGACGCTGCAGTCTCTGAGCGTGGTGTCGTCTTCTTCAGGAAGCAAGACAACCTCACCAACGATCTTCAGAAGGAACTCATCCAGCGACTTGGTGAACTTGCCGGCAAGCCAGAAACATCCAAACTCCACATCCACCCGATCCTGAATTCCGAACGCGAGCTGGGGGGGAGCGATCCGGAGATCAGCACGATCAGCTCGGTGCAACATGACAAGCTGTACACGAAGACGCCGTATGACCAGAGCGCGAAGCAACAGAGCAGCGCACAATGGCACAGTGACATTGCGTTTGAGCCTGTGCCAGCCGACTATACTTCGCTGCGTCTCACTGAGCTTCCGCGCACCGGTGGCGGTACGATCCTTGCCGGAGGTGTGTTGTGGAGCGATCGGCTGACTTATGGACAGACACGCTTTGGGCTTCGGGGTACGAGATCTATGATCGGATCAGTGAACCATATCAGCGCTTCCTGGAAAGCCTCACCGCCACGTTTGCCCAGCCGGCCTTCAACGAAGTGGCTGAGAAGGGTGGGTTCCAGTTGTATGACAAGCCTCGAGGAGCACCGGAAAACGTGGGCACGGAGCTGAAGGCGATTCACCCTGTCGTCCGCACGAATCCTGTCACTGGATGGAAGAGCATCTTTCCCGTGGGTGGTCATGTCCGACACATCAACGGCTTGACTCAGCAGGAAAGCAAATCCCTTCTCGACTGGTTTCTGGACTTGGTGTACAAGAACCATGACCTTCAGGTCCGCTTCAAGTGGAAAGATCCCAACGACATTGGTGAGTTGCGTCCCCCCTTGACACTTGACGATTGATTCTCATGCACGTGTAGCAATTTGGGACAACCGCAGTGTCTTCCATTCGGCCACTTTCGACTATCGTGGACAGGGTGACCGTTTCGGCAACCGTGCTGTCGGTCTCGGAGAACGACCGTATTTTGACCCGAACAGCACGTCGAGGAGAGCCGCGCTCGGTGTGCCGTTGAACAATAATTAGACGGCCGTTGAGAAGTGTGAGGATGTCGTAGACCAGGGAGGAGCGTGTCCGATCCCGTTTTATGCCGGGCAAGCCGCACCTGGATTGACTGAATGCCAAAAGTTCTCAGCATCGCTGTGCCCGATGCTTGTTGTTTCAGATCCAACCCTTCCCGCCAACGAGATTGTGGAGGCTGTGGAAGCGGTCCATTGGCTGACTGTGCCACGCCCCCTTGAGCGGTCATTGCCATGTCAGAGCGATAGTAGTGCCCACACAGCAATGGCCTCTCCATGACTGCCTTCATGAGACTCTCAGAATTTCAGGATCAGTCCAAAGAGCCCGTGTCGACGTGGGGTGAGGCTGAACGCGGATTGGCCGAGACAGGAGGAGCCAGAACTCATGTCATGTGCCGTCAACTTGGAGGCGCCGTGAACGTCATCCCACCCGGCGGGACATATCCTTCGTTTACACTTGAGTGGCCCTCCACTCTTCTGGCCTCTTCCTCGCGATATTTCATCTCCTTCTCATCCTGTGCCACGACGCAGCAACAGCAGCAGATTCCTTTCAGACAATCGCCCATCACATTGCCGGCCTCCGGGTTCATCTCGTATGCCTTTCGTATTCTGGTATGGTGGATGGCCGCGAGGAGGCCATTGACCCCGCAAAGGATGGCGAAGGCGATGCAAGAGCCGTTGATGGCCGTGTATCCGAGCATGTTTGTGGGGTCTTTCCGGTCCGCCCGCATGTCCAGTCTATACGCCGTTTTGCCGTAGACGATACAGGGACAGAAAAGTCCGGCCAAGCAGGTCGTAGGTTCGGCACAAGAACACAAGTGATGTTGCCAGGATCCTCCCCGAACGGACTGCGGCGTGGGAGTAAACGCCCCAATGGGGTATCGAGAAAGGTCAGGGGGCGGTGGAATAATCGCCATGTTGGTGGTGCTCGGTCTGACGGCTTTGGGGCTCGTAGGGGTCAGCGGATTGGCGTCGGGGACGATCGCGATGTGCTGCGGCTCCCTCTCTGGATCGAGTGGAGGTTTCACCGTGTCAGGACTGGGGGGGCGGTCAATCTGTTGAGGCGCCGGGGCGTGAGATTGTGGTGGTGGTCCGGTAGTCGTCGGCACGGGTCCAGGTTGGCTATGGTAAGTAGCGCTATGGTCGCGATGGTCTGCTTCGGTTCCCGGCTGCGGTGCCATTCTCCATTCTCGCCCGCTCTGCTGCGGATATCCAATGGGACCTTGCCGGCCATATGCGTTCATGCTGTTCTCCTCATGATCTGGGATCCGTGGTACCGGTGGTACACTGAGGTCGTCCCGCCACATTCGACGCTCCGCATCTGCTGGTGTTTCCATCCATGAAAACCGATTGCCTGCCGACGGTTCAGTTCGAGATTCGGAAGGGCGCACCGGCTGTGACGTTGGAGGACGAACGCGAGGGTATTCATAATGCGGTGTCATCTTCACCGATCGCGAATCTGGTGAGCTGGGCCAATAATGACCTTCGTTCCGGTGGAGATCCGGGCAGAGAGCGATGATGGTAATGCCGATGATGGGGTCGGCGGCCAACGTTTGAAGAATTCTAGCGCAGTTGTTTCTGAAGAAATAAGATGCAGGAAACATGCCTGGGTAGGGGCGGCGCCTTCATGACCTGAGCAGTGCCTCCTCCAGCGCGAGGAAGCGCAAGTCAGAGGTCGGGCGTGACATTGTCGTCGTCATCACCACCTGCAGCGGTCACCGCCATCGATTGGACTGCTGCATTCGAGCTTAGAGACCCGGTCGAATCGGGGCGCTTACGGCAGCACCAACAGCACAAAATAAAAGGGGTTGTTTGCTCCAGCGACCCGGCGCAAATCGCGTCAAGTTTCTGTCCAAAGCTGAAACAAGCGAGCCGTCGAATGTTGGGCCATCCAAATCAAATATAGAAGCGCTGATGCAAGCTTCTCAAAATACATTTGGTCTGGGAAGGGCTGTTTGACGCTCCGTCTCGTGATCAAGATAGTGATCGACGCAGGGGGGGAGGCGCCAGCACCCCACATGGTGGAGCAACCGCGCCGTTGTGATAGAGGCGGGCCGAGTGATATGTTTCCAGTCACCACCACACGGCACTATTATGCAGATTGCCGTCACTTCATTGCCCAACGATGATTCAGAACTATGTCAACTGGCCCTCTGGGCTAGCCACACATATAAGCGAGCTCTTCATCGTCAATCCCATCCAGATATTGCTGCTCATAGTCCGGCTCGGTGGTGGTTCCCGCCGTCTTCGAGACGGTGGTCTTGGCCAGACTTTCCACACTGGCCAGCTTGCTGTAAAACTGGGTGACTCTCGGATGCACCATGACCTTCCTATGATCAAATCTTAAGACCTGCAATCCGGCTTGGCTCGTGGCACGACTCAGTGCGACGTAGGCCTGGCCTTTCTCAAACACTTTGCCCAAGTCGACCTTCACTCGGCTCAGAGTTTGGCCTTGAGCTTTGTGAATGGAAAGAGCCCAGGCGAGGATCAAGGGAACCTGGACTCGTTTCGCGATCACCTCTCCTTGCTGATTTTCCGTCTTCCATTCTTCGGGCTGGCACAACATATCTCGTGACGTGCCATCCGGAAGGGCGAACCGGACCATAGGCCAGTATCGTAGTGGTGATGGTGGTGCGGCGGCGCCTTCACTCGAGTTCTTTAGCCGCATGGCGTTGATATACTTTCTCGCCGTGGCCTTTTCGTCCTCGTCGCTGCCGCCTTCAGGTTCGTGGGCGCGGAGAAAGGACTCCTCGTCGACTTTGTACACGCCAAAGGTGTTTTCGTCCATGAACGAATGGACCTTGCCGAGAGATCCGTTCACCAGTTGAGAATCAATGTTCTTGATGAGCATCACTTGCGCGCCTTTCTTCAACTGCAGCACTTCGGGCGCCATAAAATTGGCCAACACTTTGCTTCGGACATTCAGGTCGGTTGTGCCGCTGTCGACGGCATTGTAGGTCATCAACTGCCCCGACAGGTTCTGCATTCTCGTCGTGTTGGCATTGTCCACTTCGATGCGCGTCGGGAATCTAAAAATGGTGAGTTAGTTGGTCAGTGCGGACAAAAAACCGAGGGTTTGGGGTCACCTACAATTCCGTAGCCTCGACCTCGTCGCGAAAGTCCAACGGCCTCGACAAACTTTGAAATGCTCTGATCGTGGTAGGACTCAACTTGCCGAGTCGCATTTCGTTCAACATGCCGGCGAATTCGGGATCTTTCTGTCGAAAGACGTGGGTGAGAAGGATCGTATGGGCTATGCAAGTATTCCAAGTGGCGGCCTCGAAAGCGAACTTGGCCACCGAATTGCGATCCGGCACGGGTGGCAGTTGGAAGAAGTCTCCGGTGACGACCAATTGGATCCCCCCAAATGGTCGACCATTATTTCGAATGGATCGCGCGACATGCTCTAGCTTGTCGAAAAGCTCGCCGTCCACCATGGACACTTCGTCGATAATCAACACCTTGGTCCGCAGCCACTTTGCTTTGATCTTCGCGTTGCGCCGGATTTTCTTCACCAGTTCGGGCGCCGGTTCTTTCCCGAGTCCAATTCCCGCCCAGCTGTGCAAAGTGCCTCCCTCGATGACGCACGCCGCCAGACCGGTTGAGGCGGTAATGGCCACTCGATCAGGCTCCCTTCTGTATTTGTGCTTGAGCTTCGCGATAATGGCTCGCATCAACACCGATTTACCCGTCCCGGCCGAGCCTGTGAAGAAGACGCTTTTACCGTCGTCGATCACCGCTTTCACCACACTCTTCTGCTCGTCGCTTAGAAATGTACTCGGCACTTGGCTCACGACGCCCTTGTCGGATAACTCTGGCTGGACCATTGAGGCCGAGGCCTTGACCTTGTTGCGTCTCCGGAGCTCCTTCTGCTCCTCCTTGACCGCAGAAGTCGTTTTGTTCCACGGGTACTGAGGCCCATCGGACGTGTCCTTCGACGGTGGTGTCGAGCTCGTCGAACTCTCCTTCTGCGGCCATGGCAGAGTTCTTCTCTTGGCCGGCCGGGATGTTTCCGGTGACGGAGCGGGAAGGTGTTTGGGAGGAGTCGCGAAATAGGGAGAGACGACAGGCGGCGCTGATTCTGACCATTGGCCTTGAGCACTGCTGGGAGGCACTTCCTGGTGGGGAGGTAGCAGCGGAAGACTAGGGTACTGTATCACTCCTCCTCCTCGTTCCTCCAGTGATGGATAATGTACATTAGTTCGGCCATGTCGGGGGGGGGAAGCGGTCAGGTCCACGGCCGCTTCCAACTCATTCTCGTCAAAGTAGAGGTGTTCATGAATCGCTCCAAGGCTGCTCGCGTTGCTCAGCGTGCGGTCGAACTTGCGTTTGTTTGATTCTAATGGTGTTGATGTATTTGTAGCGAACGAGTTGGACTGCAATGTCCTCTGAATGGTTCGGCTATGGGCCTTTGTTGACGCGGATGTATGGGAGTCGAGTGCTCTACCCAGCATGGTGGTAGAGGGAAAAGCGCGTGGGAATCCTAAAGCAGCATGGGATGACGAGACCAAACGATTGATCCTAAAGGCGAGCATGCACAAAGAGATGATGTTGACCTGCTTCCCAGAGTTTGCTCCAATCCAATATCTGTATTGTTTGCCTGGGAGCAGGACGCGTCCAAAAAAGAGGGTGAGACGCGGCGGAGGTGCGGGCTTGGCTGGCAAGACTCCACCTCCTAGCCAGGGAAACTTCCATCATCACCACGTTCAACAGCGCTTCAAGGCTGCAGGAAACAGTTATATCATCCCAGCGACTTGAGATCCTCTTCATGGTAACCACTAACATTACAGGGGTATCCTTGGACATTCTGATTGACTATGCTAAGAAATTTGGGGCCCAATCCTGCAACTCAAACTCGCTCGACAAACACAATGGAAACTGGAATCACCTTGTCTGAGACGATCCCATTAACGACTCGGCCGCGATGGTGGCACATCGGTATCTGACCGACCCAGATGCAGAAGACGTGCGTGATAATTTCAGGACTGGTATGGGGGATAGCCATTGCCGTAGGCTGAGGCCGGCTGATACATGCCCGGGGCCGCCTGTCCACGGGCGTATCCCCCCGCGCCTGGCGGCATCTGACCAAATCCTTGCGGCGGGGACTGAGCATAGGGAGTTTGTAAATGACTCGAATCCCAGGCCGCACGTCCCGCCGGACTCGGACCTTGAACCAAATGAGAAGGGTTCCATTTCGGCAGGGCATCCATACCTTGGGGCGTCATCGGTGTTGGGCCTCCATATTGTGGGAAATATGGCGAAGCAGGGTTGTATCCGCCCGGCGTTGTGGCAGAACCGATCGACGCCTGAGGAGAATATTGGTCGAACTGACCGGTCGGAGGGCGATCCTTACCCCACTAGAAGAGACGAATGGTCAGTAGTCAGCGAGGCCAAATCACCGGTGGGACGACGTACGGAGCATTTCAACGGTCGGCCATTCACGTTGTATCCGGACAGCTGGCAGATTGCCATTGCCGCGTTCTCATGCGTATCCATCTTGATGAAGGCAAAACCCCGGTCGGATTGGAAGCGCGTTTCGACCACGTATCCGAAATTCTGAAAGAGCGGCACCAGGTCAGCCTGGGTGGTGTAGGGCGTGAGGTTGCCGACGTAACAGGTGGTCTGCCAAGCAGGCGTTTGGTTGACCACCATGTCGTACGACTGGACCCCTTGGGTGGGAAAATGATGATGGCCAAACGGCGTGGTCGGTGTGAGACCCATGGCGGCCATGGCTTGCTGCTGCGAGATCGATGGCTGACCCTTTTGGTTGGCCCAGTTGACCCGGATGGCCCGGCTTCCCAGCCATTCTCCATCCATGGACGAGAGCGCCTTTTCGGCATCGGCCCGCTCGCGGAACGCCACAAACCCATAGCCGCGAGATCTCCCCGTCTTCATATCCCACATGACGCGCGCTTCCGAGACCGAGCCAAAGGCGGAGAAGGCTTGCAGAAGCACCTCGTCGTTGACCTCGTTGCTGAGATCGCCGACGAAAATGTGAAAGTGGTTGGACGTGTCTTCCTTGTTTTGACTATTCGACTGGTACGCCCAATTCACCCGGATTTCCGCTTGATGGACTCGACGCCCATTCAGCGTGTTCATCGCCCGGTCCGCGGCGCCGGGGTCGTCGTATTCGACAAAGCCGTAGTTGAAGCCTTTGGAGTTGAAGTTTTTGTCGGGGATAATCTTGACGCTCACCACGTGGCCCGTCGTCTCGAAGATTTGTTTGAGCACCTCTTCTGTGACTCGGGGGTCCAGGCCACCCACGTACAGCGCTCTCTTATTCGGCTCCGGCGCCGCTCGTCTGACGGTGCCACCCCCCGGCGACAGCCCAGCGCCCCCGCCGGCGCCCGCCCCCGCCGTCACCACCGTCGGCACGGGATTCGTATTCTGCGGAATGACCACCGGGGGGAGAGGAGGCGGCGGCATGTGGGGGTTGGCG
>Ga0255336_100466_pt1 | contig 63153 bp, 54 predicted proteins | sample MeOH1_35cm_T3_17_FD_189102 | JGI IMG/M metagenome (GOLD analysis project Ga0255336, IMG submission 189102) | Sandy soil microbial communities from University of British Columbia, Vancouver, Canada - MeOH1_35cm_T3_179 | ecosystem: Engineered > Artificial ecosystem > Sand microcosm > Unclassified ... | reverse complement strand
AATTGTCGTGCCATAGTCACGCCGTCACTCAGTTTGTGAGGCAGTGGACACAGGTTCCATATCTTCCAAGCATTTCGGAGAGAATCAGAGTTCAATCCGCCGCATTCCGCAGTAACTCTCCATACGAACCACCGTCGACAGTTCGACAAACGTGTCGCTATTCAGACGACGTGCATAATGTCTCGACACCTTTCCGTTGGATCCCTCGCGCAAAAAAAATGGCACTGAATTGGGAGGCTCAGTGCCAGGGCCGGGGGGCGGGCTGTCGGGGGACAGTGTGGGGGGTGGGGGGTCGTGCGGAGTCAATCTTCGGTTCGACATCTGCTCTGCGGCGGGTATGTTGAACATCATTCTGAGGCGATCATAGGTACCTTCGAACTCACTGCCTAGCTATACAAATGTATGGCGTTAGCAGCCTACAAGCCTGTGAAGCGGAGGGCCATGTATGACCGTTACGTTTGTGCATTTACTCAGCTAATCGCCAGGGAGCGGCTCATAGAATTCGGCGCGAACATCTCGTCGACAAACCGTGTGAGGGGCGCTTCGATCGTCCCTGGCTTTGTGATACCGAGGCGCTGCATCCGAGAGATGAGTGTGGTCCGCGGCAGCCCGAGCCGTGCTGCGGCGCCGTCGCGACCACTGATCGTCCAATTGGTTTGCTGCAGGATCTGCTCAATGTGCGCGCGTTCCGCGTCGGCCAAGGTCACTGGCTTGCGACTCTGAAACTTCGAAAGGAGAGCGTGAAGCTCGTGTTCTCGTGGCGTGAGGGTATCGCCGGTCGAGGTGATCAGGGCTCGCTCCACGAAGTTTTGCAATTCTCGGATATTGCCCGGCCAGTGGTGACCCATGAGTTGCTCGAGGAGCGTATCCGGCACCTTCTGCACATTCCGCCCGAGCCGAGGGTTCAGGTTCTGTACAAAGAATCGGACGAGCGATGGAATGTCCTCCCGTCGCTCGCGGAGCGCCGGGAGGACCATCGGAAAGACGTTCAGGCGGTAGAACAGATCGGCGCGAAAGGTCTTCGTCTCGACCATCTGCTCCAAGTGAAGATTCGTAGCGGCGATGATGCGGACATCGACACGGGTACTACGCGTGCTGCCGACCCTCTCGAACTGTTGCTCCTGGAGCACACGCAAGAGCTTCGGCTGCAGCTCGAGCGGAAGGTCTCCGATCTCGTCAAGGAACAGCGTGCCTCCATTAGCTGCAAGGAACCGGCCGGCTGTCTGCGTGACGGCACCGGTGAACGCTCCTTTTTCGTGACCGAAGAGCTCGCTCTCCAACAGCGCGCTTGGAATCGCGGCGCAGTTCAATGCCACGAACGGCCGGTTGCTTCTCGGTCCGTTCTCATGAATCGCTCGAGCGACGACCTCTTTTCCGGTCCCGGTCTCACCTTGGACGAGCACGGCACAATCAAGGGGGGCGACCATCGCAATGTCTTCGACCACCCTGCGGAATGGTTTGCTTGAGCCGATAAGATTCTTGAGAATCATGACCGTATCCTTTCTCCGATGCTCGTTCTAAATTCGCGTTTCGCTCTCTGTAAGTGCGGCGGTGACGATTTCCAGTAGTTCTTCCCCATCAAAAGGCTTGTAGAGAATCGCGAACGCGCCCAGTTCAGCGGCGCGCGCGCGCGCAACTTCGTCCTGATGTGCCGTAATAAAGATGATGGGAAGGTTGGGGAACTCAGCCATGACGATCCGCTGGAGCTCCCATCCGTCGATACCCGGCATCCGCACATCGGTGATCAGACAGCAAGCAACCCGCATCTGATCGGTTTTGAGAAACTCTTCTGCTGTACTGAAGGTTTTCGCCCGCATCCCAGCCGAAGACAGCAGGGCCTCAACCGATTCCCGAACGCGGGGATCATCATCGACAACGGCTATGATCGGTTGATTTTGTTCCATTTCCACTCTTGCACTCCTCTGTTTCAAATCCATCGTAGCGAGGTTCGCAAGAGCGGCCAATTATCTCTTTGTATAGATACAAGGGGGCGCGGGCGGGTGGTAAAGCCTCCCATGCGTTCTGAGGACGTGGAAGGACGTTGGGGGATCGGAGATCCCCCTAGGGCATGCCGACGAGTGGACTTCGCGACAGACTGTCGCTTGTGTTGCCCGGATGTCGAAGGACACTCCTCCGACAGTCTGCCCGGTCAAGAATCGAGCCCAGCGGATCGTCGAACCGTGCCTATCAAGCCCGTTCGTCTGGGATCGAAGCAGGCGCTCTTCCTTGAGCAGCCGCGTCGCAGACATCTTCGGAAGGCCCTTTGATTCCATCTCGGAAGCCGCGCAGACTTTCGCCGAGCCCTTTGCCCAGGTCGGGAAGTTTCCTTCCCCCGAAGAGAAGGATGGCGACGGCAGCAAGGACCATCAAATGTGTTGGCGTAAGAAGTTCTCCCATAGCTCCTCCTTGGATCGCGCCGGTAATCTACACCAGATGGTGAACGCAACGGGTCGCGTAATATTTAGACACCTTCAGGTTGCCTTAACGTTTGTGTGGCTAATGCGGTGCCAAACGATCTTCGCTGGCGGTGGCGTCACACGCTTCGCCCGATTCAAACGGTTTCCACAGATTTCGGCAACCTTCCCGCTAGATCAGGAGAACATCGCTTCGGGGAGTGTCGCGACGACATCTCGACATCGGTGTCGAGAGACTAGTCCGGACGAGAGTGTCTGATCGACGGTCACAGGCTATACCGCTCGTCAAGGAATGGGTGAACATATATGATTACTCAATGGTGAAACGACGCTATACCCTTGGCCAGCGAGCAGCCTCCCAAGAGGAGACGCGCCGCCGTATTGTCGAAGCCACCGTCGAGCTTCACGAAGAAGTCGGCCCCCGTGACACAAGCATCAGCGCAATCGCAGAGAAAGCACAGGTGCAGCGACTCACCGTTTATCGTCATTTCCCCGATGAGGCAGCGCTCTTCGCGGCCTGCACCGCCCATTGGTTCGAGCGCAATCCGCCGCCGGTCTCGTCAGCCTGGAATAACAAGGAGGGACGCGCCCGGGTTCTTGCGGCGTTGACCGCGTTGTATCGCTACTACCGGAAAACGGAACGCATGTGGACTCTTTCGTATCGCGATGAAGCGGATGTTCCCGCATTAGCCGAACCGATGACGCAAGTTCGCAATTACCTCCTGTCCGTGTGCGATGATCTCGTGCAGCACCTCAAGCCCAAGCGATCTGCGGCCGAGCGAGTTCGCCTCACGGTCGCCCATGCTGTTCAGTTTTCGACTTGGCAGTCCCTTGCGCCTCAGCAGGAGGACTCCGAAATGGCCCATCTCGTCTGCGCCTGGCTGGACGGAGTCTTGGGTATGGAAACTCCATCTCGGTCTGGCCGCAAGCGTCCGTAGCAGCGCTTCAGAAGCGCGACGTGTTCTTCAGTCTCCTTTTTTCCTCCCGCATCATACGAACTCCGAGGCGGAGGGAGAAGGCCCAGCCCAGACGGGCGCCAATCCGCGCCTGACGGGCTTGTGAGAAATTCGTAGGCAATCCTCAATCGAAATAGCTGCTCAACGGCCGTGAACTCGGAAGTGGCACAGGCTTGCCTTAATTTAAGTGAACAGTTATATTCACTGAAAATGGAGGCCACACCATACTGCGGCAGAGTGCTTACGTCCCGCACAGGGAACTGCCTGCCGTTGTGTGGAGCGCCCGCCCACTTGGAGGGATAGCCTCTCCGTACAACGAGCAGCGCAATTGCCGCTATGCACCGTGCCGAGCGGCTAGCCGTCTGCGTTACCCCGAAGTTGGAGATACCACATGGTTTCGAGCGAACTGATCGATAGATTCCTGGCGGGCTGGTCCCACAACCTGCCAACGTTGATGACAGTATTTACGGACGACATCGTTTACTACGACACACCACTGCAAGCGCAGCTGAATGGCAGAGAGGAGTTGAGGAATTTCGCGGAGGCCTTCTTCGCGACGTTCCCGGATGTTGAATTCACCTTAGCCGGTCCTCCGATCCAGTCCGGGAATCGCGCGGCCGTTGCGTGGCGAGTAACCGGGACACAACAGGGAGAGTTCCTCGGTATCCCTCCCTCGAATCAGAAGATGGATTTAATGGGCGTGTCGATGATGGAAGTTCAAGACGGCAAGGTGGTCCGCAACTCCGATTTCTGGGACATGGCTACGTTGTTACGCCAGATCGGGCATTTGCCAGCCCTCCCCAAGTAGCGGTGTGGGTGGAGTGCGTGGGCGCTGCGCCCACGCACTCGCCTCATGTTGGTGAGCAGGATTGATCGCGGCGCAGTGAAGCCCCGAGCCACATGTGCCTGCATTTCTTGTGAAGGGAGAACATCCCTGCGCAAGGGCTCGTGCCCACCGACGACATTTAAATCAGGTCAACGACAACGAATGTGATGTCGTCGGCCTGTTGCAGTTCGCTTCCATTCGCAGACCAGTGAAGGACTTCCTCAAGCAAGCGCGATGCGAATTGCTCGCTCGGCGCTCCCTGGTGTTCGGCGAAAAATGCGGGAAGCTGCGCATCGCCGTAGCTCTGCCCTGCGGGCGTCTCCGCCTCGGTCAGACCGTCGGTGTAGAGCAGAAGCCGGTCTCCCGCTTCAAAGTGAAACTCCGTGTCCGTGAAAGACTCCTCGGCCCGGACTCCAAGCAGGAGTCCGGGGTCCGCGAGCGGTACAAGTTTCTGGATCGAATGGCGCCAGAGAAGTGGGGCGGGATGCCCGGCCGCGCAATACTGACCAATCCCTCGTGACCGGTCCAGTGAGACGTACACTGCCGTCGCCAGTTGAGAGGGAGCTTCCCGGCAAAGCATCATGTTCAACTCCCCGATAATCGCACCTGGGCGCTCGTGCTTGTCGACGCCCGAGAACACAGAGACCTTGATCATCGAAGCGATCAAGGCGGCGGGTACGCCATGGCCCATCACGTCGGCGACGATGACACCGAGGCAGGCCGGGCCACGTTCCGGAAAGCTGTAAAAATCTCCCGCCACTGCGGTCATGGGCGCATAACGCGCGGCGATCGAATATCCCGTAAGTTTGGGCATGGTCGCCGGAAGGATCGCGGCCTGGATCTTGCTCGCGGCCCGCATCTCGTGGCTCATGGACATCCATTCGGATTCGTTGCTGGCCACCCTGCGAGAGACCACGTACCCAAGGCAGAAGGTAAGGATGAGGAAGCCAAATGGTTCGAGAAATATGTGGTCATGCCCCGTTTCCCAATGAGAAAGCCGGTCACACGCGTAGGTAAGGAAGAAAAGAAACAAGCCCACGAAAATAACGGGGCGTTCCTTGAGCGGGGGAGGTCTGTAACCTGCAAGACGATCCAGTGCGAGTTCCAGGGGAACCAGGATGACGAGTGTGATTCCGGGAGATGGGATGGAGCGCGCATGCTCATGAACCATCATGAAGACCGCGCTGCCGAGCACGGATAGTACATAGATCCAGATCAGCCACTTGGTCGAGAGTCGCCAGCCGGAGCCATAGAACTCCCGAAACAGAAGCAATGCTGGAATGGAGGCTAACAAGCCAATTAGCCTGCCGACGAGCAACAGAATTGCCTCGGCTTTGCCTCCCCAGGCAGTGACGAGCACGCTATGGCAGATCAGCGCGATTCCGTATGGTCCGGCGAAGAGCCCGAACCAAAGAAGAATGCGTTCCCGCGAGAGCACACTGGTAAAGTGCCCGCAGAGCGAGAGGACGCCGACCGTAAAGATCGCCGCACCAGCCATCGCGAGAAAGAGGTTTTCCTGGGAGATCATCACCGACCTGTACGTTTGGCCTGTTGGCGGCACACTACGGTGTTCCATGCCCGCGAGGGTAAGAGAAGCAGAGGTGAGGGGCTACATCCCAGACGGGCGAGCCACCTCAACCTCGATTGAGCACGATTCTGCTATTTGGGCGGAAAGTGCTTAAACATGTTGTTGATGTCCTTCTGGAGCTTCTGGACGTTCTTGTCGGCATTCGACGAGAGATCGTCGCTGTCCTTGCCGCGCCAAAGCAACTTCTGCGTCTTGGCGTCAAAGATATCCACGACGACGTTGCCTACCTTGGTCACTTCCGTCGTGGTCGTGGACAGGCCATCGCCGCCGAATCCACGCCACCTCCAGCCGCCTCCGAAGCCATCGTAGAAGGTCTGAAGGGTCTTCTGGTCCTGAGTGCTCCGGAACGCGCTGATCATGGCGTCACCACCGGATTCGACCTTCGTCCATCCCTTGGCGGCGAGTTGTGCTTCGACGTCCTGCTGAAGACGGTCATTCCAGAGAGAATCTCCGGTCTGGACCTTCAGCCAGGAGTAGGTCTTGTAGGTTGAGAAGTTTGCGCTGTGGTCGTAGTCGGTACGAACCTGAGCGTGGAGTGCGGCGGCACCACTGAACAACGAGATACCGAGAACGAGCAAAGAAAGCTGGCGCTTCATGGGTGTTTCCTCCTGCCTGGAGGAAATGCAGCACGCTTGCCAAACAAGAGATTCAAAATCTCCTTTGTTTTGTGACTCTTTGTCTGTGCACCCCTCGTGCCAGTGTCGATAGCTCGTCAAACGGTGTCGAGGATAACCCTACTCTCAGGCCGAGAACGACGGAGTCGCACAGCAGGGAATCGTAAATGAGATCACTGCGCCCGTAGGGTCACCCCGCCTCGCCCAAAGCCGGCCACCATGCGCTTCGATGATCGTCTTGCAAATTGCAAGTCCTACTCCCATCCCCGTCTGTTTGGTCGTGAAGAAGATTTCGAAGATCTTGTCGGGATCGGCGATGCCTTCCCCGGTATCGCTTACCTCGGTTAATAGGAAGCCATCCTCGACTCTGGATTGAATGGTGAGAGTCTTCGTCCCGTTCTCGTTCTTATCCATGGCGTCGATTGCATTGGTGACCAGGTTCAGCAGGACCTGCTGCAGTTGGACACGATCTCCTGTTACTTGCGGAAGATCCTGCCTCACTTGCAAATTGAAGGTCACGTTATGGCGAAGCATGCGACCGCGAGTCAAGAGCGCAACCTCATCGACTACCTTGCGGATCTCTAAAGGAACCATCTCGGGAGCGGACCGTTTGAAGAGGGTCCTTAGTCCCTTGATGATCTCTCGCGCGTCCTTGCCATCGCGCACGATCCGTTCGACGGCAGTCATGCCATTGGGTACGTTGGGAGGATCAGCGGCCATCCATCGCAGGCAAGCTTGTCCGTTTGCCACCATGGCCGCTATTGGCTGACTGATCTCGTGGACGATCGAAGCCGATAACTCCGCGGCCGTAGCAAGTTGGGTCGCCTGCGCGAGTCGCGATTCCGTCTGGCGGAGAGAGTCCTCCATCCGCCGGCGATCATCGATGTCCGTGAGCAAGCCATACCAGCGCACCACCTTGCCTTCCGCGTTGCGGAGAGGATGAACCGAGGTCTGGAACCAGTGATAGGTCCCATCAAACCGCTTGCGCCGGCACTCCAGAAGGTAGCTCTGGCCAGTGGCAAAACCATTTTCGACGACCGCCACTACACTCGCACGCTCATCAGGGTGGAGCGTCTCAAACCAACCGCCATCGCGCAGGTTCTCAAGCGAACGGCCCAGAAACTCCGTACCGTGGCGGTTGACGTATTCGAGTGTTCCGTCGGGGGATCGGGTGAATACCAGCCCCGGAATAGTGTCGAGGGTTAGCCGCAGGTTCTCTTCACTTTCTTCCAAAGCCCGCTGAGCTCGTTTGCGGTCCGTGATGTCGCGAAGGAAGATAGTTGTCTTTCCTTCAAAACGGCCGCATGTGGCCTCGACCTCAAGCCGCGTACCATCCTTCTCGGCAGCCAGGAACTCGCCCTTTGGGGGCTGTTCTTTCGCTAAATCCGGAAGCAGAAAGTCGACGGGTTTGCCAATCACGTCGTTTGTCGTATAGCCCAGCATCTTGGTGACAGCCGGATTTGCAAACTCGATGTGGAGATCCTCGTTCGCAATCAGAATGCAGTCCGGACTCGTCTCGGCGAGAGACCGGAAATCTCGTTCCCGCTGTAATCTCTGCATGTCCGAGCGTCTCTTCGCGTCGATCAATACCGTCACTAGGGCAAGCGCTCCTGCGAACATCAAGAAGCGCACGAGAGACCCTTGTGCCACCCACAAATGATGTTTTGGCTCGAGAAAGAAGAAGTCAAAACTCAAGGTCAGAATGGCGGCGGCGAGAATAGCGGGCCGCCGTCCGGCAAACAGGCTCGTCGTCATGGCGGCCAGCAGGAAAGCGGAAGACGGGATGTCGAAACGTAGCGCCAGTGGCACCGCGACGACACAGAGTGCAATCGCGAGCACATAGCCTTTGGGTTCGCTTAGCGTGCGCAAGAAGTTTCCCTCGTGAGGTTAGATACAGTCTGCCGGCCGTCGATGCCAATTCAAGCGCTTTCGAGTTGGCATGGAGCTTTCTCATTGTAGACAACGACACGTTCGACCAGTCGGAAGAGCTTCGCGTTCCACGTGCGAGCGGCGGGATCAGGTTTCCGATGCGGCAGCGCGAGGAGACCCTTGTCGAAATACAGACGAACTTTGACGACGGGACGACATGTCTCTCTCAAGGTGAGTGAGGCGCTTCTATTCCAGGCGGAAGCCGTGTGATGCCTAACTCACGGTAGATACAGGGCTTGCGACGAATCGCAGAGATCGCGCCATCTCTGCGCCAGGTTGGCACACGACCTGCAATTTCCATGGACAGACGCATGCTGGAGCGATGCGAATTTGTCTTTGGAGAAAAACCATGAAGCGCCTTTGCAAAGTAGTAGTCATGATGGCAGTGCTCGTGATGGGAGCCTCACTTCCGGTGATGGCCCAGATCGACAATGGCCTGGATTTCACAACCACGTTTCCGTTCTATGCACAGAACACCAAGATGCCCGCCGGGGCCTATAAGGTGACCCAGGCGGACTTCGATCAGAGCACCCTGCTGATTCAGAGCATGGACGGCAAGTACTCCGCCTTCGTCGACTTCATCCCGACGCGCGCTGAGCAACCGCACAAGCAGTCGGACGTGACGTTCCACAAGTATGGCAACGTCGAGTACCTGAACAGGCTTTGGGTGGAGGGACAGCGTTACGGCATGAAGCTGGAAACCACCAAGTCGGAAAAGAAAGCTGCCGCCGCTGCTGCTCCGGTCGAGCACTCGGTTACTGGCAAAAAGCATTGAGCGCGTTTGCCCGTGTCGACTGTCCGGCGTATCCAGCGGCTGGTCCCGTGATGATGTGGCTTGATGTGTGCACGTCATCGCGGGGCCCGACGCTGTTTCGAGCGTAAGCTTTCTCAAACAGATGATGGCCGGGTCGCGCGCGGTCGGGAACCAAAGACTATTTCCACGAAGCGGGGAGATCCCCAGCTCCGATGCAAAAGGAGAACGTAATGCCCAAGAAAACCGAACTCACCGACCGAGAGAAGGCTCCGCTCAAGACCCCCTCGGACATTCCAGTCGAATCCGTCAAAGAAATTTCCGGAGCCCTCAACGCACTGCTCTCGGACGTGTTCGTCCTCTACCTGAAGACGAAGAACTTCCACTGGCACATGAGTGGACCGCACTTCCGGGATTATCACCTGCTGCTGGACGAACAGGGAGAGCAACTGTTTGCCATCACGGATGATATCGCGGAGCGAGTGCGGAAGATCGGTGGAACCACCGTTCGCTCGATCGGGCACATCAGCCGACTTCAGCGAATTCCGGACAACGATGCGGAGTACGTGACTCCTGCCGATATGCTGGCCGAACTCCACGACGACACCAAGGCACTGGTACTATCCATGCGCGAAGCGCACGCCCTCTGTGACGAGGCAGGCGACGTCGCGACCACGAGCCTGCTCGAGAACTGGATCGACGAAGCGCAACGAAGAGCCTGGTTCCTGTTTGAAGCGACACGCCCGCTGCTATAGGGGTCGCGCACAACTCTGGACGCCGCGTTTTCGGCGTTAAAACGCAGCCAGACCGAGCCCGCAGCTTCGGCTGCGGGCTCCGCTACTGAATGAGCTTCAAGCTTGCATCCTTTCGAGATTGCACGACCTGCAGTTTAAATCCGATCGTGAACTTATGGTCTACAAACGTGAACATCGGCGGCAGCTCCCCGTACTGGTAGCTGCCATTGATGGAAAGATACTTCCAAGAGGGAATCACATATGCTAAGTCTCCCTCGAACCAATGCCGGGCCTTTGTTGTCAAACTCACTGTCGTGGTCTGGTGTATCGTCTCGATGAATGGTTCATCGATGGCGGGCAACCTCACTCGATAAGTGCCCGTAAGCGAAAAGATGTTGGTTGTAACATCCTTCGGATCTACCTTCGCCAGCGTGGCGTCTGCTCCCATGTAACCCCGAAAGATGCCGCGATAATGCGACAGGTCGACCGGGACCTTGTCGATAACGCTTGGTCGATTCAGATTCCGTCCTGCTTCGAACCCAAAGAACGGCCGGATCACTGCATACACGGTATCTGTGGGCTGAATCGCGGTGAAGTCCAACGCTCCCAGCCCTCCTAAGATAATGTTGCTTGACGGATCTGCGCGGCTGAATTCTCCTGCCGGGAGCTGAAGTTGGAATCGCGCTCCTTGGAGGACAGAATTATCGAAGGTGACGCGGTTGGATAAAGCAAACGCCGCGGTGATGGAATCGGGGTCGAAACGCGTTCGATTGCTTGGGGGCTTCGTGTTCTGATTAATCTCGACTTGCGTATTGATCGCCGGATGAAAATGAAACATGGGCGTCGAAGGAGGAAAGAGGAATCCGCCCTTCACTTCAAACGCGTAAATCGGGTTGGTCCCTCCGGCAGCCAGAAAGCTTCCGCTCATCGTGAAATCCGGTGTCGTTTTCCCGCTGGGTGGGCAAAACAATGGTTTCCCCACGTCTGCGGTGCAACTCTTGGTGATCGAGCTGTTCGGAATGTACTCCACACGGTCCGTGTGCAACCCCGGAGCCTCAAAGCTAATTGTCCAGAGTAAGTCGTTGACGCGCTGGGTCGTAGCCGGATTGCTATGCAGAATTACCACGAACGTATTCTTGTTGGTGGCGGACGGTTTCACTTTATCGACACTCATGTCGTTTTCCGGATCCGAAGCATGAGCGCGCCATTGCGCTTTCCAGTTGTGTTCGTCATAGTAACCGCTCTGCTCTGATGGAGCTGTCCCCGTGTAGTGAACGTTAAACTGCACAGGAGAAACACGATCGATCCCCATCGATGGTTTGAACGCAATATCGTTTTGCGCACGAGCGGCAGGCGTGAGCAAAATGACGACGAGAGCGGACCACCAAGCCTTATTCGCTCGCATTGTTCAGCACCGCGTCTGCGCAAGCCTCGACGGTCGTATCCGGGGAACTCGGGACATCCTCGTCTTCAATCTTCCACGGCTTGATCTGCCGTTTGAGGCGGTCAAGGAAGTGGCCGCTGTCGATTGCATCCACGACGCCCAGGCTGAACAGCGTCGTGTTTCCCGCTGTACCCTCCTTGTAGCGCTGCGGCTTGGGGGTGGATGCAACGACGGCGTGAATGCAGAAATCCTCGGTCAATGCGGGAACGGTCGAGGCGTCCGCAGAAGCAAGGAGCTCCGAGACCGCGCCGTTCCGTTGCGCGTCCAGAAGATGCATTGAGACATGCGCAAGTTTTGCGGTCAGGTCCTCCTGATCGGCAAACGGAACGACGAGGTTGCCCTTCCGGATAGCCACGTCTCCCAGGATCGATTGAGAGGGGCTTGCAATAGGGTGGATGGTGATCGACGATTTGGTCGATTTCCGTTTCTTCTTGGGCGTCTTGGCCTTCTTTGGCGCAGACTGCCGTTCACTTCCCTTGGGACGTGGTGACATAGCTCAACCTCAGCAGAAAAAGAATCAGGACCCAATACAGACAGTCAGAATGCGGAATGGTCTCATTCTGGGAGAAGTCGATTCTGCTGTCAATGGCTTCTTTTCGCAGGATCTTGTATCTCTTCAGTACTAAGGTGCCCGGAAACTGAGGTAAACTGAGTGCGTTTTCTGGGTCCCCTATCCACGCAGATCTCGTGGATCTCTCGGCACACATTTGTAGGTGAGCATTCGAGGTATGGCAAGACTGCCACGCTCAAATGCTTGTAACACTGGCTTCGTGCGTATTCTCGCGATTCGTTCCAGGGGTACGCGCGCGTACTGAGATGAAGAATTGGAGATGTCATGGCCTTGGGACAGATGATGATCGACCAGATTCACGGGCTTCTCAAAGAAAAGGGTCTGGGCGATTTCGAAGTAAAGAAACTGGAGCTCGCACCGAAAGAGGACGTTGTCGTAGCGAGCACTCCGAGAATTCAAGCAGAGCAGTTAGTGGCAGACCTCCAACGTTCCCTGGATCAGATGGAGAGTGGCCACCTGCGGATCACGACATTAGAGATCGGACTTCGCCTCTCGAGCGACTGTGGCCCGGACGAAGTTCCCATGCAGGTCTGTGAGACTCTGCCGGGCGGCCGCATCCGCTGCGAGACCAAGTGCGTCAAGCGCCAGGCAACCCTATCGGATGTCGATTTGCCGAAGGCGCATTTGTGAAATCCGTTGTCCTACTGTTGGCGCTTGCCACACTGGGCTCCACGGATGGTACGCTGCACTCCGGCCCACCCGTGCGGCCCTGCGCCGCTGCTTCACAGAGGGCGAAGGCGCGATCGTGTGCCTGCAAACACGCGACGCCCCCTCCCAAGCCAACATGTCCCAGCGCGAACGCGCAACCGGCAAAAGCAGCTGTCCAGCCTTCCCAGACATCGGCACCGGCGACGCCTCCCCACGAGTCTGACAAGCCGAAGACGGCACCGGTTGGCGTCAGCGCTTGGAGGGCGGTGCGCCAGTATCTGCGCCAGGCCTGGTGGTATCCATGGGTACCGCTTGCTCTTCTCGGCCTGCTGCTGATTTTCGCGTGCGTGCGGTTTTTCAAACGCCGACAAGCATGTTGGCCGGGGAGTCCCGAAAACAATGGCATCGGTCTCGGAACTCCGAAGGTCTATGACACCCGATCCTTAACACTCATGCTGGAAGAGATACAGAACCAGCTCAGCACTCTCCGGAACATCAACCAGAAGTCGGTCGAGGACGCGAAACCTGCTGTGCAGGGAGATCGCAGTAAGACTGGCGAGCAAACGGTGACCGTCACCGTCGCACAACCGAAGGCGGACGCCTCTTCCGGGGACAAGGCAGCTTCTAAAAAGGGAGAGGAGAATCAAGGGAGCAGCACAACTGCTGCAGCGCCCGCGAAAGCTGTGTCGGAACGGCCGGTCGATCTACTCGGAGATGAAGTCAATCTGAGCTACGAAGTCCTGAATTTGCGCCTCATCCTGGAGCGGGCTTTGTCCGACCGGCTCAAAGGCAACGATGCGCGCCTCCAGGCAGTGATCGGATTTCCTGTCTCGATCAACCCGCCGAGCTATGCCGCAGGTTGCGTCGCAAACATTCAGGTGACGGTAAAGCCACACAGTCTTGTTGATGGTAGCCTTTCGGTGGTCGCACTTTTACCGCAGGAGAGGGCGAGCAATGTGACGACGACGTTGCGAGGCACCACCGATGTAGGTCTGAGTGGCAAACTTCCGAAGGATATCGGCGCAGTTTTTCGTTCGCGCCGAGAAAGAAACGAAAGTTACTTCGCCCGTGAAGTCGATACCATCGGGTTGATCGAACAAGATGAAGTGATTCTGCCACCGCCCGGTTCAACCGGAGTCTCAAACCTGGTCCGATTTGGCTGGCAGTTGCGTCCACTCCCTGGACAGAGAACCGTTACGGCTGGCCTGCGTCAGCTTCTGGTGATTCTCGCGCTCCCTGCGGCCGACACGGCGGGAACGACGCAGACACTTGACGTCGAGATCAAGAGTTCGTGGAGCCGCTTCAACGCAACAACCCAAACCTCATCGCTGCCATTGAAAATGGCGGCATGGCTCACGGATCAACCCATCGCGGGAAAGTGCACGCGAGAGATCACGATTCGAAATACGACGGATGTTGAGAAGGACCTCGCTCCGAAGGTGGCGTCCGTCGAGTGGCATACCGTCAGTCCCGATCGTGCGGTGGTTACGCTACGAGGATCGAACTTCTTTCCCGGGACCAAAGTGATCCTCGGTAACCAAATCTACAAATCGGTGGACGATGGCGTCACCGTGAAGTCGGAGAAGACGCTCGAGATCGTTGTCCCGACCAGCTCACTTCTGAACGACATGCTCATTGATGGCCGTTACGGGCCGTCTATCCCAGTAATTGACCCAACACCCGCGCAAGGCCTGCCGCCCCTAGCGATCAGATCCGTGGACATCAGTTTCGTCGACAAGTTGGCTGTGCTGCAAATCGAGCTTCGTCAGCGAACGAATCCGCCCAACGTGGGCGCCAACTACTTACCACTGCCGGACCCCTTATTGCAGGTCAACGGGACGATTGTGACTTCGCGGCTTCAGTTCTATGTACAAACAAGCCCGCTTGCTTACATCTTTCGGACAAGCATCAGCGCCGATCTTGTCCCGCAGAAAACAGTCAACGTCGCTCTGAAGTTTCCATTCCTCGACCAGAATTGGGACCTCCGGTATCAGTCCATGGTTGAGCCACCACTGACTGTCACCCGCGTCCGAATGGGAAGCGATGAGGCCTTACTGATTCGCGGACGCGAGTTCGAGGGAGAGTGGCATCTGCGCCTGGACCAGGATTATGTTGCGTCGAAAGGCAAGGACGAGGCATTCCAGAACATTCGAAGGGACACCCTCCAATTTAGGCCGAAGCCGGGTCTACTCAAGGACTTCGACAACATTATTCTCCTTCCTCCCAAGGACCCAAGAACCAACGCTACGGGAGCGGCGAGTGGAGTGCTTCCTGCGCCGATCATCCTGCCTATTCCTTCCGCTCCGGAAACGACGCGAGTCCCGATCTTCGACTCCAGTGCGATGAGCCTGAGCCTGGCTTCGACGGACGGGAAGGGAAGCGTGAAGATCACCGGAGCAATGCTGGATACTCTGGTCGATGTGAAGGTTGACGGCACGGCGGCCAAGTTCCAGGTCACTCCATCGGGCGCGCTCGTTTTCGTGGAACTACCGAAAGAGGTCGCCGCCGCTGTGGGTGTCCATCAACTGACGCTCGTCGATGCGAGTGGGAAGAGTTACCAGTTTCCTCTAGTGATCTCGTCGTAATACTCCGGCTTCAATTCGTCCGAATTCAGCCACGACGGAGGCTATGATGAGGCATGATCTTTCAGAAACTTCGCGCAAAGATTCGTCACAGAAAGCATTCCGAAAGGAGCCCGGAAGAGGCTCTCAAACAAGCCAAGTCTTGGCAGGTCGTGTTCGCTGCAATCCTGATGGTCAGCGTGGGCACTTATCTTTCGGTTCCAGTTGTGAAGTCGTCGACTCTTCTGGTGGAAGCGGTCGCGGCAGGCAAGCCTGTGTTTCGCAATTTAAGCTCCGTCATGCTCCTTGCCGATTTGTACCTACTGGCGTGGATATCCTACACGGCTCTCAGCCTTGCAAAAGACTTCGCTGGAGAACTCCGTAAGCGTTGGGTACGTCTCTAATCATGACCTCCGCGCCCCTCCTGCCCGGTTATTCGGCTGCACGTGTTAAACGATGACCTTGCATGGTCCAGCCTAGGTGACCGGCGGGGGCAGAGGCTCCTTTCTGATGGGTGGCCAGGATTCCTCCCAGGCTTACGAGGAGGACTCCCACAAGAGAGGTCCAACCAGGGACATCCTTCCATAGGACCCATCCAAACAAACCGGAAAACACGACGACGGAATAGTTGAAGGGGGCAATCTGGCTCGCCGTCGCGTGATGATACGCAAGGAGAAACAGTACTTGCGCCGCCGTCATAAGAACTCCGATTACAAAGAGGTCCCGCATTTCGGCAGCAGTGAATGGCCGCCATGCAACGATTGCGAAGGGAAGAGTCACTAGCGAGGAAAGGAAGAAGTAGAAAAAGAGGATCTGTGTCGTCGTCTCGGTATGGGTGAGCCGGTTGACCGCCACAAGAGCGATGGCAGAGAAAAGGGCGGCGGACAGGGCAAGCATCGCCCATGGGCTCGCAAACAAATCCCGCCCAGGATGCAAGATGCAGGCGACCCCTGCAAATCCAATCAAGAGGCTTAGCCAGACGCCGGGAGCAATCCTTTCTTTGAGAGCAATCCATGCGCATAGCGGAATAAACAGCGGTGCCGCATTTCCGAGCAGAACTGCGTTCATGAGCGGCATTCGTTTGAGGGCGATGAACATCAGCGCTTGCGAGAGGACTCCGGTTACAGCTCTGAGAATATGCATGCCTAGCCGGGAGGTTCTTATACTCTGGCGATCGTATGTGATGCTCCATGAGCCCAACACGATGAAGCCGAGGATGTTCTCAAAAAAAACGATGATGCCCACGGGAATCTCCGCGGAGACTTTTACGAGGGCACACATACTCGCGATGCAAAAGAACGCGAAGGTGATCAGAATCCCACCGCGCACGACGCTGTGTTGAGCACTCATAGCTGGCACACGGAAGAAACCTCGGAAGCCTTCCACTGAAGGCCTTGGAATAAAAGGCAACGCACGATGGCACTCGGCCTTTTGCTTCGAGCGCAACAAGCGGCGTTTTACTGCACGGCAGCTCACTCAAGATGAAGAGATCTGTCCCTTTATGTTTCTCCAACCACAAAGAGGGAATTTCACACAGACGCACTCCCCATATCGACAATATGCGAAGTTTCTGCGGGCGCATACTATACGTCTGTATTACGTAGTTCGATGCACCACGCGAGCAGCCACACCGGATAAACAATGTGTCGATATATCGACATGGATCATGAGTGCGGTTTCCTCGGGTGGGAGAACAGAGAAACGAACCCAAACCTGTTGGGTGCTGGCGAAACCTCCGAAGTCGCCACGGCGTCCTACCTAGAAAGCAATGATCCAAGGAGACTTTGCATGGAGCAGACAACCGTCGAACTCTCTCTCGCCGAGCGGGCGCGAAAGATTAAGCTTCTTCTGATGGATGTCGACGGCACGTTGACGAACGGAGATGTGTGTCTCATTGCTTCGCCGGATGGGGACTCTGTCTTCGAAATGAAGGTGTTCAGTTCTATCGATGGCGTTGCACTCAAGCTGGCACGGACGATGGGCCTCACGACTGGACTGATTACAGGGCGCCGTTCTCCTGCCGTACAACGCCGTGCCGACGAGCTCGGGATTGATTATGTCTACTTAGGCCAGGCGACCAAGACGCATGCTTATGAAGAATGTTTGACAAGAGCCGGCGTGACCGAGGCAGAAGTGGCCTACATGGGAGATGATCTGCCGGATATTCCACTGGCAAAGCGGGTAGGTCTTGCGATCGCAGTCGCAAATGCGGTTCCGGAGCTCAAGGCAGTCTGCCACTACGTAACTACACGCGAAGGTGGTCGGGGCGCAGCGCGAGAAGTAGTCCAATTCCTTCTCGAATCGCAGGGAGTATGGGCTGAAGCTGTTCCGAAAGCGCTTGCCTAGGGATCTTTGATCAGTCGAGTCTCTCACCTATGGCCTCCGTGTTATGACAGCTGTTCTTCCTTAGCCGAGGTCTGTGGCTCACGCTCGTCCCACCACGGGGATCCCCCGCTGTGAACCGTGAGCAAATCAACGATTGCTTGATTATGGGGGCCACGGACAAAGATCGTATATCCCGGCGCGATTTCGCGAGGCGGTTGCATTATCTGACAGAAACAGTCTACGAGGCGATTACAGGTGTCGATTGTTTGGAGGATGACGTAGGCAACCCAAGGAAGAATGGAAACGATGTTCTGGTTATAGTAGTGGCATGGTAACCAACCAGGGAACGAATTGAACGGTGCGCGTTTTGGATCAACGCAGAAGCCGCGTTCGGTTTCGAAGATGCCATTGAAGCCTCCTCCACCATGAACAATGCGGTCGCGAACTGTTCGGATGCTCGCAAAAAAAGGCGCGATGCTCCCATACTCGTCCGCCAGAAGTTTGGGTAATCCAAATCTGGCTTGTATTTCCTCCCCAGTCCGGAGGCGCGCCTTTTCGACTAAGACAAGCTTCGAGAAGGTCTCCGGCAAGGTCTGACTTGCGCGAAACTTCTCCTCTTCCGGATCGACCATGCGCACCCTGTGCTTCCATATCCAAGAAATGATCTCTTGCACGAGGTCGAAGACTCCCCTCGCTAGGGTCACCAGGTATTCGAGCTCTGTTGAGGCGAATCGATGCAGTTGTCCATGAATCCCGGGGGATGAGTTTGCAAAAAATCTCAATTTAGCGACGGAAGTGCCCATGCTGTGAAAGTCATCGCTGATGGCACTGATCAGGGGTGCGATCTCCGTATAACTCAAACGCTGCCACATCAAATGGATAAACGGTATGAAGAGGTCAGATTCCTTCGCCGCCGTGTGCGCAACATAATCGCTCTCCAGAGTATCGACAATCTTGAGTTCGATAAGGTCGTAGTCGGTATCGGCCCACATCTTCCAGCTTGTTCCATCCCAAAGCGGCATCAGCTTGAGGGTCCGTCCACCCAATGCGTCCACATCGAGATACGGAAGTTTCCTGAGTCGTTCGATTCCGATATCAGTCATTTGCTCCTCAGCAGTCATGTTTAAGACTTATGCGGACGGTTCTGGTCCGCCGTAGTACACTTCGGTTTCGATCGGCACATCTTCGACCATTGCGCGCTCAAAACGAACGTAAAAATCCCTTCCTTCACGCGGCAGCCATTCATACCGAATGCTCTCGGACATGGCTGCGTGTAGAGTCTCGTGCGTCTCAAGGATGTCGAGAAGCTGCTCCACATCCAGGACGAAACTATTTTCGACTGGATCGATCCACACCCAGTGATCTCTGGCAAGGAGGCCGAAATAGACATTGTCATAGGTGTTCAGGCTTCTCGTAAGGACGCCGCGCTGGCGCAGGAAATCAGGGTTTTCGCGACAAAACTCCCTGACAGTCCTAACTTGCCGATGAAAGCCGTCCAGGAACTGTTCGTCGGCCTGGAGCCGCGCGCGATACCCGTTCGGCTTTCGATACCACTTCAACTCCGCGATGAGTACCGTGGAAGAGGAGAGATCTTCGACGACAAGGTCGATTTCCGTTGATCCGTCGGGGAGAGGAATCGAGTGCTTTGTATTGAATCTTGTCAGTTTTCCAAGGACGTACTCGCGCATCGTGGCTTCCTTCTCATTGCTGAGAAGGTCATAGACGTGAGGGCGCAAGGCAGAGCAGGTACGCAGGATATTTTCTTCGGGAGCAGAATTCAGGATGAAGTGCGGAATGAGCGCAAGAGTTGAATTTTGTGAGTCGAGGGGAACAAACGGATACACGTGAAGGTCGGGCAGGCGTTTGGGATAAAAGCTCAGATCCGTCAGGACTCGATCGGTAACATCGGAATCGAGCCCAGAAAGGCCCTTCAAGAGTTGAATCCATTCCCGCCGGGATTTAACCATCAATGCCGACGCCAAGGGATATCGGTGCCCCCATCTGGTCCAGCAGAAGCACATATATTCATGGATCGAACTGAGTGCCTGCACTCCCGCATAAAACCGTTTGAAGACTTCGAGAGTATAGGGGCCCAAACTTACGCTGTCCGATCTTCTCATCATCCCTTCGAGTCGTTGCGCGTACTTGTTGTACGTCCGCCGCGCTAACTCGTAAGAGTGTTCATAGCTGAATCCATAGTCGCTGGTCACGGTCGCTTCGGTGAGCAGTCTCCGGTACCGCCTGAGGATCGCCTCCGTGGGCTCCACGCGTTGTGACGGCGCAGCCTGGAATCGACCGTTGAGGGGGCGCAGACCTTTTTGATAGGCGCTCACTTCTCGATAACGCCCACTTCCATCGACTGTGAAGCGGACAATGTCTCCCTCTCGAATCTCAGCATGTGTCCTGTTGCGAAACCACATGGGATAGTTATTCTGAAATGCGTCGTAGTGCGCCATCGTGTTGATATCGGCATTTGCCAACATCCCGAGTGATGGATCCCAGAGCTGTTGAAGGGTGGCATTGACCTGCTCGGGGAGTGGGTTGGCGAGCGCCCGGACGATCATGGGTGCGTATCGCGCGAGGTTGATCATGGCGGCTCGAAACGCAGCAGTGTCCGGACCGAAACGCAAGTAGTTTGACTCGATTTGAGAAATGACGGCTGTGAGGAGCACCCAAACAGCCTGCTCGGTTGGAAGCGCATTCAACCGGAGATGATCGATGCAGCGGTCGGCTCGCCTCTCCATCTCAACGATTTGCTCGATTTGTTCTGCAGGAGTGTCCCGATGGAGCATCTTACTTTGCGGCCGTTCCTACTCACATCATATCGAGTCCTCAAGGGCCAATACACGAAAGGATGTTTCCTCAGATATCGCCAAAGAGAGAGATTTGCGGCTCGCTGAGCTTTTGAGATTTGTTCGCTGATTTCTCAAGGCGTGTCGCTTGTAGTTGGTCGGACGGCAGAATGCGCAAGAGATGAACAGGAGGGCGCTTTGCGTCTGCGAGATATTCCTGATAGTCGCGGGGATCGAGAATGGTTGCCAGGCGGTCATGGAGGACCGAGGCCGTCTCGTTCGGTTCTCCCGTAAGAATCGCAAACGTTGGTTCCCAGTGCGCCGTCTTCGGGTTCTGCCAGGGTTGCCAGACCCCTGCCATGCCGAAGACTTCGCGGTCAGGAAGAGTCAACTCGTAGCGATCCCCCTTTCTGCCATTCGAGAGATCCTGCGATTCGAAGATGGAGTTCGCCGGCACGATGCAACGTCGTTTGCTAAAAGACTCACCCCAGAACTTCGATTTCTCGATCCCCTCGGAGCGGGCGTTGAACAGAAGCCTATCCGGCAATTTGAACGCCCAGCGCATCAGGCGGATCTGCCTCTTCCCGTCTTCATTCAAGAAGATCACCGGCTGCATCGACTGGGGAGAGGCATGATCGTCCAGTTCGAGATCGAGTTCGTCCAGCCCGTCATCGACCGCGAAGGTTTCCGCGATCTTCTGCTTTCCCGGTCTCCTATAGCGTCCGCACATCACGACCAGTGTACGTAGGAGCCCGGCGGGCGACCAGCATCTCTTGGGGGCATTCGTTGGGAACAATTCACGGGAAAATAACTCGTTTCCTATCAGTCAAAATCGGTCTGAACTGCACTGCTGGTGCAGCAGCGATCGTTGACACGGAAAAGCGTTATGGCGAATATAAGGCGAAGATAGTTTGATGCCTTCCGCTACCGCAATTCGTCTCCAGGTCGAGTCCTCGCTTGCCGCGCGGATACCTGCTGCTCTCACGTTCAAGATCAAACAGGCACCGGAACTCTTTTCTACCGGAATCCACGACGTGGACGAAATGCTGGGTGGAGGAGTGCCGCGTGGCAGCATCACCGAGATTGCAGGCGCGGCCTCGACCGGCAAGACTTCGTTGGCTCTCTCTGCCGTCGCTGCCATCACGCAATCCGGTGCGGCCTGCGCATGGATCGATGTGCATGACGCCTTCTCGCCGGAGTCGGCAGCAGCGGCGCAGATCATCCTTAGGCGTCTCTTGTGGCTTCGCGTCCCGGCCAAGCGTAGACAGGAGGGGATTGAGAAGCCCTGGCCTCGGCTCGAACAAGCCTTGAAGGCGACCGACGAAGTGCTTCAGACCGGGGGCTTTGCAGCTATTGTGCTCGATATGAGCGATGTGCTGCCGCAACATGCCATGCGCATACCGCTGCAACACTGGTATCGCTTCCGGCTTGCAGCGGAACAGGCACGGTCAGCTCTGATCGTTCTCACCCAGGCAGCGTGCGCGAGTAGCTGTACTGCTCTTTCCTTGCGCTGTGAACCAGCTGGAACTATTCCTTTCCACACGCACAGCGAGGCGGCATTATTTGAGGGCCAACAGTACACCCTGGTACGGGAGCGCAATCGTAACGAAGGCTCTCCACTGCCCCTGAAGAAACCTGCGACGCAGGCTGCGTGGTCGACAGAAACTCTATGGTCGAGGGTACGGTGATGTATGCCGTTCTTCATCCTCCCAACTTTGCCGCACAGGTCGTAGCGCAGCAGCGGCCCGAGTTGCGGAAACGTGCCTTTGCGCTCATTGACGGAGAGCCCCCTGCGGAAATTGTGGTCGCGTCGAACCCGGCTGCGCGCCGCTGCGGCGTCGAACCAGGAATGTCTCGGCTGCAGGCTACAACGGTTCCTGGAATTGCGATCGTTCGACGCGTGCAGGAGGAGGAGTTCGCTGCGCAGACAGTGCTTCATACCATCGCCTGCATGTTTTCTCCGCGTATCGAGCAGGTCGAGAGATATGCAGGCACCTACGCGCTCGATATACGCGGCATGCATGGGCTGTTCGGGGATGAAGCACGGCTTGCGAACCATCTGCGGCGGCGCGTCATGACGGCGGGTTTTCTGGCCAATGTGGCTGTTGCACAGAACTTCGACGCTGCTGTCTGCCTTGCTCGCGGACGATCCGGAGTCTCTGTTGCCTCTCTAGGACAGGAAGCAGAGGCATTGCAAGATCTTCCCCTACACGTGCTGGATCTTTCTGCGGAGCATGCCGCAACCTTTCAGGCATGGGGAATTCGCACCTGTGGCCAGCTGGCTGCACTTGCCGAAACCGATTTGGTCTCCCGGATAGGACAGGCGGGCAGGCGAATGCACGCACTGGCGCGTGGTGTATGGCCACACCTGATGCTTCCCAGCGAACCGGCATTTGAGGAAAGCCTGGTGGAGCGCATGAATCTAGAATTCCCGGTCGAGATGCTCGAACCCCTGCTGTTCCTGCTCGCGCGCATGACCGATGCTTTACTGACACGCGTGAAGTCGAAGGCCCTGGCGATCGCTTCGCTGCGTGTTGTGCTCCGCCTCGAGGGGGACAAGCAGCACGAAAGGAGAGTGCGGCCTGCGTTACCCCTTGAGGACAAGCCGACGCTGCTCAAGCTTCTGCAACTCGATCTCGAGACGCATCCGCCGGATGCCGCCATTCTGGGAATCGAGCTCTATGCGCAGTCCGCAGCGCCTTATCGCGCGCAACACGGCTTGTTTCTGCCGCAGGCTCCGGAGCCAGGCCGGTTGGAGGTACTGCTCGCACGCTTGCGCAAATTGTTAGGCGAAGAGAGCGTTGGTTCCGTGGAGTTGAAGGATGATCATCGTCCGAATGCCTTTCGCATGGTTCCGTTCGCCCCACCGCCGCCAAAGAAAAGCGAGAAACAGATGCTTTCGACTGTGACCGCGCTGCGGGTGCGCCGTCCCCCACAAACAGTCGGTGTCACGCTCGCGAATGACGCTCCAGTGCGCGTTGTTTGGGAAGGGCAGCTCTACATCGTCCGTGAGATCGCGGGACCCTGGCGAGTCAATGGGCAGTGGTGGTCGGAGGCGAACTGGTGTCGTGAGGAATGGGATGTGCGGCTGGCCTCTGAGAATGTGGAACGCGTCTGCCGCATCGCCTTTGATCCGCGTTCTCGGTGCTGGTACATGCAGGGGACCTATGACTGACTACGTGGAGTTGCACGCACGGACCGCGTTTTCGTTTCTCGAAGGAGCCTCCTTGCCCGAAACGTTGATCCAGAGAGCCGCCGCGCTGGAGATGCCAGCGATCGCGATTCTGGACCGGAATGGAGTGTATGGCGCGCCACGCTTTCACATGGAAGGTCAAAGGCAGGGAGTGCGCGCCCATATCGGAGCTGAGGTCGCCGTGACGGATCTGGGCGCGCGGTTACGTCCTGCCTCGTACCTGCCGCACCAGCATCCTATCGAGCCCGCACGGTTGCCGGTACTGGCAGAATCCCGTCTCGGCTATCAGAACCTTTGCCGCCTCATCAGCCGCTTCAAGTTGCGGGAGAGTACGAAGGGGGAGGGCTCTACATGCGTCACCGAGTTGGAGGAGTTCGGGGAAGGATTGGTCTGCCTGACGGGTGGCAAGGAAGGACCGCTGGCAGCGGCTCTTGTCCAGGGAGGCTACGAGGCGGCACAGAAGAGTGTCGAGCGGCTGGTGGGTATCTTTGGAGAGCGCAATGTCTATGTAGAGATTCAACGTCACTTCGATCGCGAACAGGAACACTGCAACCGCGCGGCGATCCGCATTGCGCGGTCGCTGAATCTGCCGCTGCTGGCAACCGGCGGAGTCAACTATGCGCTCGAAGAGGAGCGGGAGATTCTCGATGTCTTCAGCTGTATCCGGCATAAGACAACTCTGGATCGAGCGGGACGGTTGTTGGCGATGAATGCGGAACGGCACCTTCGTTCCGGCCGGGAGATGCAGCAGCTTTTCCGCGACTACCCGGATGCTGTCTTCAATACACGCGCGTTGTCGTCGCGGTTGCAATTCGAGATGACCAATCTGGGGTATGAGTTTCCCACCTATCCTGTGCCGGACGGAGAGACGATGGACTCCTTTCTCCGCAAGCGCGTCGAGGAGGGGATACGTCGTCGCTACCTGCCCAAGAACAATCCGACTCTCTACAAAAAGGCGGCAAAGCAGGCGGAACACGAGCTGCAGGTGATTGAACGATTGGGACTGGCTGGATATTTCCTGATCGTTTGGGACATCGTCCAATATTGCAAGAGCCATGATGTGCTCGTGCAGGGGCGTGGCTCGGCGGCGAACAGCGTGGTCTGCTATGCGCTCGAAATTACGATCGTGGACTCGGTCGGCCTCGATCTGCTCTTCGAGCGGTTCTTGTCTCTCGAGCGTGGAGAGTGGCCCGATATTGATATTGACCTGCCAAGCGAAAGAGATCGCGAACGTGCTATCCAGTATGTATACCGAAGGTATGGCGAGCTGGGGGCCGCCATGATGGCGAATGTCACGACCTATCGTCATCGACTGGCATCGACGGAAACGGGGAAGGTGCTTGGCTTCAGCAAAGCAGAGACTTCACGGATTTCGGCATTGGAAACCCCATGGGAATGGCGTGGCCCTCGGGATACCTTGGAGAGCAACTTCCGCACGGCGGGATTCGATCTCCGCAGCCCTCGTGTTCGGAAGTACCTGGAGATATGTGAACGGATACAGCATCTTCCGCGCAATCTCTCCCAGCATAGTGGCGGAATGGTGATCTGCCAGGGACGGCTCGATTCCGTGGTGCCGATTGAGCGTGCCTCGATGGAGGGAAGAACGGTCATCCAGTGGGATAAGGATGATGCTTCCGACATGAAGATCATCAAGGTCGACTTGCTCGGTCTCGGAATGATGGCCGTTCTTGCTGACTGCCTGCAGCTGGTTCCGCGGCACTATGAGGTATCGCTTGACTATGCGCAGGTCCCGCAGGAGCCCGCAGTTTACGAGACAATTCAGGACGCCGATACCGTAGGACTGTTTCAGATCGAAAGCCGCGCACAGATGTCGGCGATCGGGCGGACGAAGCCGAAGAACTTTGAGGAGCTCGCTCATCAGGTCGCGATCATCCGGCCAGGGCCGGTTACCGGTGAGATGGTCAATCCATACATCGAACGTAAGTTAGGAAGGCAACCGGTGAGCTACCTGCACCCGTCGTTCGAACCCTTTCTACGTAAGACCTTCGGCGTTCCAATTTTTCAGGAACAGGTAATGAAGATCGGTATGGCAGCTGCGGACCTCACGGGAGGCGAAGCCGAGGAGTTGCGCAAGGCGATGGGAGGCAAGCGCTCCGACGCGATTCTTGCTGGCCTGCGTTCCCGTCTGATCGAAGGCATGACGAGGAAGGGAATTGATCTGGAGACACAGGACAGAATCTTTCGGATTCTGGCGACGGTTCGAGAGTTCATGTTTCCGGAATCGCATGCGCACAGTTTCGCGTCGCTTGCCTACTTGAGTGCGTATGTGAGGCACTTCTTTCGTGCTGCCTATACTTGCGCACTCATCAACAATCAGCCGATGGGCTTTTACTCCGTGTCTACGATCCTCAACGATGCCAAGCGGCATAGGCTGAAGTTCTGGCCCGTCGATATCCAGCATTCGGAATGGAACTGTACTCTCGAACGATTGCAGGGGAACACACACGAGCGATATTGCGATTCCTTTGCTGTGCGCCTTGGCTTGCTCCGCGTCAAGGCTTTACGAAAGGAGATTGGCAAGGCCATCGTACAGGCAAGAGAGAAAGGGGGACCATTCTCTTCCGAATATGACCTCAAGCGTCGCGTGCCCTCGCTCCGCAAGGATGACCTGACCCTGTTGGCAAAAGCAGGAGCACTCAACTGGACCGGAGACAAACATGATCGTCGCACAGCACAGTGGCGCGCGGAACGAGCGGGGCGAAGCGTGGGACCACTTTTTGAGAATGTACCCGATCAGTTCGAGCGCGATGCTGCTTCACCTCTCTTACCTATGACCGCCGAGGAACGGCTGGTCGCAGACTTTTTGCATACTGGGTTTAGTATTGGGCCGCATCCGATGTCGTATCACCGGACACAGTTGAATGCACTCGGTGTCTTACGCGCTGTCGATCTGAAGGATTTGCCGGACGGCACATTTGTGCGGATTGCCGGAGCCGTGATTGCGCGGCAGCGTCCAGGGACAGCCAGTGGCTTCATCTTCCTCAGCAGCGAGGATGAGACTGGCATCTCCAATGCGATTGTTCACCCCAAGGTCTATGAGCGGCACATGCTGGCCGTCGCGGCAGGAAAATTTCTGCTGATCGAAGGTATCCTTCAGAACCAGGATAGTGTTGTTTCCGTGAAAGCCTCCTCGGTGCGCCTGCTTGATCGCGGCAACGTGGAAGAAATCGATATGCGATCCCACGATTTTCACTAAATTGCTGCAGCCGGCACGTCGATCACAGCGAGGCGAACTCGTTTACACGACGTCCTAACTCAATCCTGTATCCTCTCTTGCAGGTTCGAGATTCTATGAAGGGAAATATACGATGGCTAAGCTGATCTTTGTGAACCTGCCGGTGAGTGACCTCAAACGTTCTATGGCTTTTTACGAGGCGGTCGGGGCCGTCAACAATCCGCAATTCACGGATAAAACGGCAGCCTGCATGGTCATTTCTGAAACGATCTATGCGATGTTGCTGACTCATGACAAGTGGCGCAAGTTCACCTCGAAAACGATCGTTGATGCTCATGCGAATGCGCAGGTGATGCTGTGCTTGTCGGAAGAAAGCCGGGACGCTGTTACGGCGATCGTCGAAAAGGCGACAAACGCTGGCGGAAAAGCTGACCCTACGCCGGTGCAGGACTTCGGCTTCATGTTCGGACGGAGTTTCGAAGATCCCGATGGTCATATCTGGGAAGTAATGTGGATGGACCCTGCTCCAACGCCCCCGCATCCGGAATGATTGAGGGCTGATGAAGAGTCATCGTTGCAATTCGGATTGATGTCGTTTGGGTTTAGATGTAAAGAAACGACTGCACATCATACAAACCGATGATTGTTTGGCTTATCTCTACCTCCTAGACTAACGAGACTACAAAGTGGGAGAACGGGATTCGAGTTGATGCTCGTTACGGAAACCGACAGCTCAGATTCCTCAATCCTGCGCCAATCGTGAAGGAGACCAAATGACTGTAGAGCCACCCCCTATATCGTTCACCCTGGAAACAGCCACGGCTAAGATTCGCAAGGCTGAGGACGCCTGGAATACACGCGAGCCAGCGCATACATGCCTGGGCTACACGGTTGACTGCATCTGGCGCAATCGGTCGGAGTTCATCACTGGACGGGATGAAATCGTCCGGTTTCTCACTCGGAAGTGGCAGAAGGAGTTCGAATATCGCTTGATCAAAGAGCTCTGGGCCTTTACGGACAATCGAATCGCCGTCCGCTTTGCCTATGAGTGGCACGACGATTCAGGCCAGTGGTATCGCTCCTACGGTAATGAAAATTGGGAATTTAACTCTGAAGGGTTAAACCAGCATCGTTATGCCTGTATCAACGATCTTCGCATTGACGAGTCTGAACGGATCTTCCGCTGGCCACAGGGACGCCGTCCGGATGATCATCCCGGGCTCAGCGCCCTTGGCCTTTAGTGTCAAGATTCCCACTACTGATAACTTGCACTAGGGCGATCTCCCCGATCATCCCCCAAATGAGGTGATAGGGGCCGCGCCCGCTTTTCGTTGAACAAAACGCATAAAGGTCATTTCAGGCACTGGGGGCACGCTTGCACGTGCTGGCCAAAGGCCTCCCATTCTGTGATCGCGGCAAAAGCAGGGCTGAGGAGGGGGTCGTTGAAATCGGAACGTTGGACGAATTTGTAAGCCTCGGGATGGGCTCTGGCAAAAGCCTTTAGCAGTACGATTCCATGCGAACAAATTTGCAAGGACCGCAGATCCCATTGCTCTTCAAAATGCATTCGATATCCTTCTCCTCTCGACATTAGGATACCGCGAGAGGTGCATCGAACTTTGAAGGCGGGTTCTGCTGAAACCGCTTCAGTCAGTGGTTTCGCTTCGAAGCTGTGAAATAGAGCGACGAAAACAGCAAAGGCGACAAGGAGCATATCCTGGCCGCCCTTCTCATGGAGGAATCACAGGCCGTAATCGATATGGCTTCACACCGAATTCGGTCTAGATTGCAGGAGTTGAGTTAGAAGAGCCAATCCGCCCAGAGCCTCAAAGCGAGGCCCTGGGAAGAATTGGCGCATCATGGTTTATTTGTGTGTGATGCGAAGGTCGAAGATATGCAAATCGACCGGAGACGTGGTTTGCCCATAGGCGCCAGCCTTGAAATAGACAGGCAATCCTCCAAGGCTGTACGTGGGCAGCACGACTGGATTGCCCCCGTTCAAACTAATGGAGAGTTGGCCATCGTTGTAGTTGAGTGCGTAGCTGAAGGGCGTTTTCAACGGCACGTTGCCGATGAAGGTGCGCACCTCATTTCCTCCGGCCGTGGTTTGTTCCACACCTACCTCGATGTTTCCGCTCGAGTCGTAGAAGACCTGCGCCAGAGGTTTCGTAGATACAGACTCATCAAGATGAATCTGGCCGATGTTTACACTTCCACCCGCATCATCCACGACCAGCGACTCGTGAAGGATATTGGTTCCATCGGGTCTCCAACTTGCCAGAGAGCCGTCGGTATTCACTTCGCGGAGTTCCGTCCTGCAGTGGGTGGAATGTGGCGTCGTGACGCATCCCGTGCCGGGATCCTTCATCCCCATCGACCCATCCGGGCTGTTGGTGAAAAAGTACGAGCTCTCATAGCCACTTTCAAGCTGATTCCTTGAGATCGTGTCGGGGCTACCGGCGGATCCCGTGGGCAGTTGGAGTTCCCAATAACGAAGGTTGAAGTTGTCGCTTGGATGTCCGCTCTTATTGATCGTGTGATCCTTGTGGTAGATCCTCAATCCGAAGAAGTGGAGATCCGAAGGCGAACTCGTTTGTCCATAAGCCCCAGCTTTGAAATACACCGGGAAGTGCCCAACAGCATAGGTGGTGAGCTGCACTGGGGTTCCGCCGTTGAGGCTTACGGAGAGCTGATTGTTGGAATAGCTGATCTGATACGTGAAGGGCGTGCCAACCGGTACATTGCCAATGTGCGTTCGGACCTCATTGCCACCCGCAAGCGTCTGCTCTACGCCCATATCGATATTGCCGTTGGAATCGTAGAAAAGCTGGCAAAGGGGTTTGCTTGAGATATATTCCGCAAGGTGGATCTGGCCGATGTTGACGCTTCCGCCCGGATCTTCTACGACGAGGGATGCTTGGAGAGTATTGACCCCGTTGGCAAGCCAATAGGCCGGCGTCCCGTCTTTATTGACTTCCCGCAATTCCGTGCGGCAGTGTGTGGCGTTCGGAGTTGTCACGCAGTTGGTGCCAGGGTCTTTCATGCCCAGCGCGCCGTCCGCCGAATTCGTGAAGAAGTACGGACTCTGATACCCACCCTCGAGCTGCGAGTTCGAGATGGTATCTGGGTGGCCAGCAGTCCCTGTCGGAAGTTGCAGTTCCCATACGGAAAGGTCGAAGTTTGAACTTGGCGGTGCGCTTCCATTTAATTTCGGGATATGGGTAACGTTCAGGGCGAAGAAGTGCACATCAGAGGCGGCCGAGGTTTGACCGTAGGAACCAGCTTTGAAGTACACAGGAAGGCCCGCGAGGCTATATATACTCAATGGCACTGGGGTGCCGCCATTGATGCTCACGGACAACTGATTGTCGGAGTAGTTCAACTCATAACTGAACGGCGTTCCAACGGGGACATTCCCGATATAAGTAATGACTTCGTTGCCCCCGGCGGTCGTCTGTTCGACTCCGGTCGTGATGTTGCCATTGGAGTCGTAGAACAATTCAACAAGGGGTTTCGTGGACACAGAATCGTCGAGATGAATTTGTCCGATGCAGACATTGCCTCCTGCATTCTCAACGATCAATGTTGCGGCCAACTTGTTCGTACCGTCCGCTCGCCAGCTCGCAGGAGAGCCGTTGGTGTTTACTTCACGAAGCTCCGTACGACAGTGGAGCGAGTGTGGAGTTGTAACACAGTTTGTGCCCGGGTCCTTCATTCCGAGGGCTCCATCGGCACTATTGGTAAAGAAGTAAGGACTCTGGTAACCCGCCTGGAGCTGCGTATTGGAGATCGTGTCCGGGCTGCCAGGAGAGCCTGTCGGTAATTGGAGCGACCAGATCGATAGATTGAAATTATCCGAAGGAGCTCCGGAGTGATTGAGGGTTGGCAGTGATGGCGTTGGTCCGATCTGTCCCGGAACAGTCGGCGACAGAACAGGGTTATTGGGATCCAAGGGCGGCTGGTCTCCACCAGGAGGAGGATTTGTGCCCGTGGCGGCGCCCCCAGACCCATCATCATTCACGGAGATGCATCCCCAACCGTCGGGAACAATTTTGCCCGTGGTGGGGACATAGCTCTGAGGGCTGGGGTTGATCCAGGTCGTAGTCGTTATCGAAGTGGGGCTGCTAATCGAGGAAAGGGGATAGTGGGCTTCCAGTGCGGCTGCAAGCACGTTGCCACCGGGATACGTAGTGGTAGCGACATTCAAGGGAGCCTGGCAGTTCCATATTCCGTAGATGTCCTGAATCGTGAGAAACATTGTGTAGCTTGTCGGAATCACCGGATAGAACGGGGTCCAGGGAGTTCCTGCTGCTGGATTCTCGATCATGCTTTCTTCCGGGCCTTGCGAAGGCGGTCCATAAGAGAATTGAAACTGGCCACCGACGTCGGAGATAACGAAGGAGGGAGCGAAGCTGTCGGTTCCGCGCGTAAAGCCAGTGACGTGTGTCCGCGGTTCTGGCACAGGGCTACCGTCTCCACCCGTTCCGCATGGTGTCACGGCATTCTCTGCATTGGCCCAGTTGCCGGTGTTGCAGGGCACCATCCCAGTTGCGAGATTCCCATGAGAGTCGTGGGAGAAATTCTCCTGGTTGATCATCTCGTCTCGCGAGAGGGCCTTCTTGAAGACCGAGAGACCACGAAAGTCGTCCAGCGCGCCATTCGTGCCTCCAAGGATGAGTTCTTGAATTGCCAGGAAGCCCTGTGGCCCATTGGCCCAGTCTATCGGCCAGCCGCCGTCATTGATGGACTCGTCCCAGATATAGTGTGTGTCAGTCCAGATGAAACCCGTGGTATACGGTGTGAATTTGTCGATACGAACCCTTCCGTCCGAGGTGAAGGTGTAGTAAACATCCTCGTACATGTTCACATTTCCGTCATAGATAATCGGTTCCCACGGCCCCTCATCGTAGCCTTCGCCATCTCCGCCTCCTTGCGGACTCAACTGGTACGTGTGAAGCGCCCAGCGTGGACCGAGAGTCTTGGCGGAGAACACGCCTGGCATGGTGAACGCGTTGGATTGCTGCGAATCACTACTTCGCGGTACCGTTCGTATCTTCAACAGGAAGGTAATTCCCTGAGAAAGGTTGTCGACGGATGGTTTCATCAGCGGCTGTTGTAAGGCCGTTGCAATGCTGACGTAGTCCGGTTGGAATTGGCAGTTGCTCCACCAGTAGTAACAATAGATCGGCGTTGCCGAGGTGAGAGGGTAACCTGGTTCGAAGCCGTTCCTCAGCTTGTTAAACCTTCCCACGAGTCCACTCAACCATCCGGTCTTTGTGTCCTGGATGTAGTAATCGCAGGTATAGAGAGCTGCGGGGCCGCAGATACCTTGCGGCACGAAATTGTTCACCATCGTGTCGTCATTCGGGCCGGCAACTTGTGCCACTTGTGCGTTCGCACTCCTGGAGCCACCCGCGAAGACGATCCCGAGGAACAAACAGAAGATAACTTTGAGGACAATGGGGTGCATCGCCGTTTGAATGGACCGGCGCGCCACGGTGATGGGCAGTATCGATCTCATGCAGCCAACTAAATGTTGAGACATAATCCAAGCCTTTCTCTGAAATCGGTGATGAAGGGGAGGGTTGTAGTCGAAGGTCGACAGCATCACTTGATCTCTCCGGTGTTACGCTTTCCCAGGCTCGAGAGGAACGCGAGCGTCTCGGCAAGCTTGTCCGTGGTAATCAGAGATACCCCGGGCGTCGCCTTCGAGTTGTAGAACAGGGAGAAGCTGAGCACGCCACGAAGATCGTTTGAGAGAGGGGTGGGAAGGTAGCAGCACGTGCCGCCCGAAAACGTTACACCTTCTGGATAAAAGCTTGGTTGGTAGTAGGTTGCAAAGCTCTGGAGAGGCCCGACGAATTGGCCTGAACCGTCGTTTGGAGTTTCTGAGTTTAGCTCGAACTGTTGAACGAATGGCGTGGACTGCTTACTGAGTGCAAAGAGACGCTGGAAATTGGAGGAAGAGGGGGACCAGTCACCCGATCCAACGGAATCGTCCCAGTCAGGCCCATCAAAGCCGTTTGGATTGGCTGTAGCATCCTCTGGATTGATAACCGGGATGATGTGTCCGTAGTTCGGATGTGCCTGCGCCTCGGCTTCGATAGTCGAGATCGAGGGCAGATTCTTCATCTTCATCTTGAAGATGACGGCTGGTTCCAACTGAGGCTGATCCCGTAAAGCCCTCAGCGCAGCCTGATAGTCGTTCCATGGATTCGAGTTCTTGAGGTCGACGATCACAACGGGGCCTGTCTGACCGTCGCTATAGGAGCTCAGAATGTTGAGGACGTCTGAGAAGCGAAGTACCGAATAGGTTGTGGGTCTGCCAAACCGATCGCGGAGCTTGAGCCCGGAGATCGTCGACCATGGAGTGTTGGCCACGTCGCCACTCCCTGTGGTCTGACGTTGAAGTGTGAAGTCGTGCGAGATCACGAGTTGCCCGTCCGACGAGGTACGCACATCGATTTCGATTGCTTCCACACCCGCGTCGAAGGCGGCCCGTAGCGCGCCATCGCTGTTCTCTGGAAAGTCGCGCCAGTAGCCTCGATGGGCTGCAACGAGGACCATGTCGCCCGATCCCTGGTTCATCACGTTGAGGAGATGTTGCGTGTCGATACTGTGCACGTCGCCCACCGTCCCGGCCAGGGTTTGAGCCTGTGAGGCGAGTGCGGCGGTCATCGTTAGCGATAGCGACGCAACGATAAATCTGCGCTGGAGATTCATTCCAAAACTCCCTTCTATGTCGGAGCTACCTACGTTGTCCAAAGGTATGGCGAGACGGATCGCGTACCCTCCGATCGCCGCTTGTCGCTAGAACGGGAGAAAAATGGAACAACTGAATCAGGGACCACTGCTACGGGTAAGTTCGCGAGACCTTGCTCGCTTCATAACATTCCTTGCGGGGGGAAATCCTGAAACCTGTTCACGAGAGGCATCCATATCGCGTATCAATGTGCGTTCCTGCGGCAACGAATTGCGCAGTGCCCAAGCGACATGAAGATGCAGGAGGTGGTAGGAAGCCGCTCGATCGTTCCGGACCTTGGCGGCTTCGCGAGTGAAGAGAACACGATGCAACTCAGAACATGTATCGAAGTGAGAGTTGCAGTTGTCTGTTGGCGATTCTCGTGGACGTGATCGTTCCGAAGCCACCGGAACTCAGGTTGGTATTGGGGTCGCTGAAGTTCGTCAGGTTAGGGAAGTTGAAGGCTTCAGCTCGGAAGGCAAGCGTCTGGGATTCGACGATCCGGAACACCTTGTGCAGGGAGATGTCCCAGGACCGCAGGGCAGGCGCCTGCACGATGTAGGCGCCCGCACTGCCGAACGTATATTGTGCCGGCAACACGAGTGCCGATTTGTCGAACCATTGCTGAATGGTCTTCGGACCATGATTGACGTTTCCAACTAGGTCGGGCCGTTGGACGCTTTTTCCGACATTCGCGCGATCTTGTCCAGAGGTCGGGTTGTCCGGCGGCCCGGTCTCGAGGCGGGTGATTCCCTGGACAGACCACCCACCTAAGAAGGCGTCTGCCAGTCGTGGCATATCCGCGCCGAACTGCCTGCCGCGACCGAACGGCAGGTCGTACACATAGGAGATATTGAAGATATGCGTCAGGTCGAAGCTCGATCGCGAATAATCCGCTAGCGGATTGAACGGATTCTGCGTCTTGAACTCGGCGAGGCTCGATTGATAGTCGAGGGATTTGCTGTAGGTGTAGTTCGCGCTGAATTCGAGGCCGGACGTGTAGCGCTTCCTTAACTGCATCTGGAGAGCGTTGTAGTTCGAACTGAATGCGTTCGCGCCTTTGTTGATGTCGCCGTAGTCCGGCAGGTAGCGACGCGGCTGCACGGCTCCTGGACCCGGGATCGGAGCGGTATTGAAATAGGTGTAGCCGATCTGCTTTCTGTTCTGGCTCCCGACATAACCGATCTTCGCCGTGATCGAGTGCGGCAGCGCCTTCTCAATAAAGAGGTTGTACTGCCATGAGTATGGAGTCCGATTATTGGGGTCTTGCGCGTAACCTCCGATTCCTGCAGTGTTCGTGTACGAGGGGCCTGCGTCCTCGATCTTCAGGTCGGGAAGCAGGCTGCTGTTGGTGGTGAAGTTCTGTTGCGAGTTGTAAGGATAGAAACCGGATTTGTCCTGGGACTCCTGGAAGAACGTGGTGTTGTAGTACACGCCAGCGCCGGCACGGATCACCCACGACTCCCGTGGGCTATAGGCCAAACCGATGCGCGGTGCCCAATTGTTGTAGTCGGTGACCTGGAGAGCGCGGCCAAATCCGGCGCGATTCGGCGGATCTCCGACAACGCCCGTGACCTGGTCTGGAAGGGGATTGACGCCTGCCCACAACAAGGTGCCAACGGGGGCTCCGGTCGTCGGGTCAGTGTGGACCCACAGGGTTCCGAAGCGATTATCCCGGTCCCAGATCGGGGGGAAAAATTCGTATCGGACACCTGCATCCAACGTCAATTTGTCCGTCATCCGGCGGTGGAACTGCGCATAGTAGGCGGTGTAGAGCTGGCGCGCGTTGCCGACTCCGTTCCCCTGTCCGCGCTGTACGGAAGAGGGATAGCCGAGGAGGAACGAGGCCGTGCTTGAACCTGATTTACTGTCGTTGGCGGAATTGGTCAGGCCCTGCGTGAACGACGCCTGGCCTGTCAGCGAGGAGGACGAAGCGTGGAAGTATTTGCGCGGAACGATGCTCACTCCGAACTTCCAATCCGAGCGTCCCATCTGCCGTTCGTAGTCCGCCGAGATCTGATAGACCTCGTCTTTGCTGGTTCCGCCCGATTCCGAGATGGAGAAATCCCCCGAGGCGGAGATCGAAGGAATGAAGTCGTAAAGCGTACCCAACGAGAAGAGCTGAACATTGTTCTGCGTCAGGAATTGCGATCCGGTGACGCCCAGAGTATTGCGCGTGAAGTCGGGGCCCTCAGGCAGATCCCACCCAAGATGAACCTGAAGAACGGAATCCTTGCTCAGCTGCGAGGTCCAGCCCAGACCAAGATTAATCACGTTGAACTGGGTCACCTCGGAAAAGTCCTCAAACGTCTGGGGCGAGGTCTGACTCACCGACTGGTCATAGACACGGAAGAACACATTGTTCCTGTCGTTCACTGCGTAGTCCACGCGTCCGAGCCAGTTGTCGTGACTGTTGGTCTTGGGTTGCGTATTGACATAGTTGTTGGTAATTCCAGATCGATTGGGGAGCGGCACGAGCTTGAGGTAGGCGGTAGCGACCGGGTCGATCATGGATGCGGGGATCATGTTATTCGCGAACTTCTGGCGAATCACTTTGCCGGAGCCGTCGTACGTAGAGGTGGTGGGATCGTATATCGAAGCCCCAAGTGCGGAGAAGTTTCCATTCCGTTCGTCTTGCGTGGGAACCGTCGAAATGATGGGATTCGATTGGCTCTCCCGAAGGCCATCGTAGTTAAGGAAGAAGAAGGTATTGTGGAGTCCACGAAGTTTATTGAGTCCGAGCAGCGGACCATCTACAGCGACACCAAAGTTGTTCAAGTGCAAGGGAGTGCGGCCGAGCCCCTCATGATTTGCGAAGTAGTTGTTCGCATCAAAAGCATCGTTGCGAAGATACTCGTACAGGCTGCCATGGAAGTTCGAGGTGCCGGACTTTGAGACGAGGCTTACCGCGGCTCCCGCAGACCGGCCATACTCAGCGGAGTTGTTGGTGGCAAGCTGGAACTCGGCGATCGCATCGAGCGGCGGCGACCCGCCCGGCGAACTCTTGTGAAAGAAGTCGTTCTCGATGCCGTCGAGCAGGTAGTTGTGATCCTGCGGACGCTGGCCGTTGATCGAGTAGAGGTTCGTGCCGGATATCGTTCCGTCATTCTGCGACTTGCTGATGTCCCCCACTCCGGGAGCCAGCAGCTCCAGCGTGGTGTAGTTCCTCCCGTTTACAGGCAGCCTTGCGATTTCGGCACCGCTGATCAGGTTCCCAACCGAGGAGGAGGTCTGCAGGATAGGCGCGGCTGCGGTGACGGTGACGGTCTGATCTTCTGCGCCCGCCGTAAGTGAGAAGTCGAGAGTGGCCTTGAGAGCCACATCCAGCTTCACGTGCGTGCGCGTAACCGTTTTGAAGCCAGGGGCTGAAATCTCAATCGAATACGTTCCGGGTGCTACCGCAGCAAAGTAAAAGCCCGCTTGATTGGTTTGAAAGCGTTGAGTTGTGTTCGTGCCCTCATCACGAAATGCCACGCTCGCCGACGGAATGCGAGCGCCGCTGCTGTCGGAGATCGCGCCGGTGAGTTCGGAGTTCTGGCCAAAAGCCGGAATGGTGCAGGCGATGAGCGCGAAGATGGACCACCAAAGTTTGATGGAACGCATTGTCTTGTCCTTCCCTATAGTTAGCTGGTTGAGGTCGACGCGGAGTTGAAGTTTCATTTCGGTGAAGTGAGAGAGCACGGTTGAACCGTATTCACGGGGTTGCAGCGTGCCACCACGTGGCCGGGAAACGCCACGGTATAGCCGCTCCAGGGGGAAGGTTCGGAGGTGGGATAGTCCGTCGAGATGATCTGAGCTCCGCTCGCGAATGCAGCTTTCTGGCGGGTCTCATCCTTCGTTCTGGCTTCGGCCGTATCCGCGTCCGCGCGCGTGTAGACTAGGTATCCGGACCTGACTAACTGCGGGATCTCCTTGTCGTGGGGATCAGGAACCACGGCATAGGCGGTATTGGGATCGTCGAGCGGACCGTTGGTGAAGAGAATCCGCCCCTTGAGACCGGGATGGCCGGACTCATAGGCCTTAGTAACGTCGGCGCGAGACATCAGGAAGATCACTTTTCCACGTACCGCCTCGAGCTCGGGCCAGCCGTGGTCCGCCACTGCCTGGCGGAGTGTTGCGTGCCCCTTTAAGAGGTCTTCCGGGACGAAGAGCTTCTGCCTCGGAAAGACGGAGCGGATCTCCTCGTCCAGCTCGTCGGAATCACCCGCAGTGAACTTCGATCCATCCTTGGCCTCGATAAAGAGGTAGATCGGTACGTGCCCTTGGTGACGATCCGACCACTGGGCGATCTCTTCAAGGCAGGCGGTGAACGGCTGGCAGTTGCTCCGGAAGTCGGTTCGCGCCTTGTGCATCACCTTGAAGCCTGGCCGGTCCATCATTTCTTTGGGGTAGGGAAACGGCGCATCGGGGACGCCGGCCGCCGCTAGCTCGGTCTGGATTCTAGGCCGGTCGAAACTTCCCCCTGTGGGGTCGGCATTGATGTCGATCTCGAGTTCTCGCATGCCGGCGTCGAGCTGAGAGGTTAAGGATTGGTGTCGATAGTCGAGTGCGTCCGCTTCTACCCGGTCTGTCTTCCGAATGAAGGCAGACTCTTCTACCGTCAGTCCGGCGTGATAGCTGTTATGCGTTCCGATGATCTGGATCTGATTCAGTTTCAGTGCGGAGTTCAGCGTCGGAGGCTGACCAAATAACACTGTGGCGAAACAAACTAGGGAAAGTCCGGTCGCCGGGACTCGGGCGCGGTTACGCCGCGGGAGATAGGATTTCATGGTCATGATGAGGTGAGTCTCGCGGGAACGCCGCTCCGTCGGGAGTGTGATGGGGTTAGCGCGGAGAGACCTATCACTTACCAGCTCGAGCGTGGCGAAACCCGTTGGTTTCTTGTGTCAATGCGATGGATCGAGGGGTAAGAAAATCGGTTCGAGATGTGAAACGGGGTAAGAAGTGCCCATCTTTTAACTAGGCATTCATCGATCGCCGGTCACGTACCTGGCTAGCGACGGGAAGCTGTCTAACAATTCTGTAAATTCGCTATGCGATAATCCCGATGGATCCTAATACCTCAAAGGGGGAGCTTTACGACTCTTCCGCCATCTTCCGAGGTCAGAGGAGGCCACCCGGAACAATCTCCCGTTGCGCCGGACTCGATCCGGTGGCCTGTCTAAGTTTCGTTTTGCGCGGACGATTTGTTCCGGTACGGAGAGATATGCTGGCCAATAGCGAGATACCGGCAGCAGAAAACGCAGCGGAAATCATGGGGCAGCTGGCTAAAGTGCTCGCCAGCTCGGGTTTCACGCGTTCGGGCCGGATGCAGCAGTTTTTGAAGTTTATTGTGGTGAATGCGCTTGAGGGTCAGCACGAGACGCTCAAGGAAGCGTATATCGGAGCCGCTGTCTTCGATCGGTCGCCGGGTTATGACCCAAAACTTGATCCCATCGTTCGCGTCGAGGCTCGCCGACTCCGGACAAAACTTGAAAGCTACTACGAGACAGAAGGCCGCCACGACTCTCTGATCATTCGGCTGCCCAAAGGCGGTTACCTGCCAGTATTCGAAGCTGCGCCGGACCCCCTGCAGGCACTCGAGGCGCAGACCCAGGCACCGATCGAGCTCTCCGACACGCCGCAGGACCACATAGCTCCCCCTCTCCTCGAAGAGGCAACTCCCGTTCCGGTCCCGTCGCCGACGCCGGTTTCTTCGAGAAAGTATCTCCCGACCGCCATCGTCGTCAGCGCAATTCTGCTCGTTGCCGGCGTGGTTGGCCTGATCACCTATCGGTTCTCCCATCGCCCGAAATCGACAACCTTCCTTCCGTTGACGAACTTATTCGGGCAGGAGCTTCAGCCTTCGCTCTCTCCGGATGGGAGGTATCTTGCCTTTGTCTGGAATGGAAACGGGAACAACTACGACATCTATATTAAGGATCTGAAGACAAGCGAGGTGAAGCGTCTTACGACGTCGCAGGCTCATGACCTCCATCCGGCGTGGTCTCCAGATGGACGCGACCTTGCGTTTCTCCGAATGTCTACTGATCGGAGCGAGATCATGATTATGCCCGCGCTCGGGGGGCAGGAACGTTCGGTAGGAGAAGTACGGAATGCCGTCAACGTCTGGAAAGCCGATGCTTCGCAAATTGCCCAGTCGCTCGGCCCGGCGTGGTCGAGTGATGGACGATCGCTGATCGTCACCAATGAACCTGGCAAAGCCGAGACCAATGGTCTTTACTCATGGCCCTTGGGCTATGGAGACAGGCAACAGCTCACGAAGGCACCTCTTGGCAACGACGACTTCGATCCTTCCGTATCCCCCAATGGCAAAGACGTCGCATTCGTCCGGCAAACCAGTAACTCGTCCGACGATGTGTTTCTTCTTTCTCTCCAGGATGGCCAGATTCGCCAACTCACCTTCGACCGGAGAGGCGTTCGTGGGCTGACCTGGAGTAATGACAGCAGGTCAATCCTCTTTTCCTCGAACCGAGGCGGCGTCTATAACCTGTGGCGGATAGCCGCAGACGGCGGCCATCCGACAGCGATCACGACGAACTACACGGAAGCTACCGACCCGTCTGTCGCGAAGAACGATGTTCTTGTCTTTACCGACACGATTCAAAACACCAACGTCTGGCGATACGACCTGCTTGCTGGTCACGAAGACCCGGCGAACCTACCGCTTATCTCTTCATCCCGGAAGAGTGATAGCCCCCAGTACTCCCCGGATGGGAAGAAGGTCGTGTTCGTCTCGGACCGGAGCGGTCACTGGGAGTTGTGGGAGGGAAATGCGGAAGGGACGAACTTACGTCAGCTAACATCGTTCGGCGGACCCATGCTTGGCACGCCTCACTGGTCTCCGGACGGGCGTACTATTGCGTTCGATGCAAGGCCTTACGGACATTCGGCCATTTATACGATCGATGCCGGTGGTAACCAGCCGAAACTGCTTGAGAGCAATTCCTTCGAGGAGCGAATGCCGAATTGGTCGCGCGACGGCGAGTGGATCTATTTCAACTCGACGCGTGGCGGTAAGATCCAACTGTGGAAGCGGCATCTCTCCGATGGAAAACTCTATCCCCTCACGCAGAGACCAGCGTACGACAGTTTTGAGTCCCCAGATGGTCAGTCGATCTACTTCCTCAGCGACGGCCGCGGGATCTGGCGCGTCTCGTCCGATGGCACGGGGGAATCCCTGCTTCCGGAGCTGCGCGACGTAAACTCAAGCCGTTATCTGGCCGTTGTCGGCGACCATCTCTATTTCGTCGCCAATGAGACCACACCAAGCGTCGTTCAGCGATTCGACCTTCGGACGCATCACCTGCAACGCGTGGCAACGATCGACCGCCAGCTGGTGGACAATACTCCGGGCCTGTCCGTATCAGCGGACGAGCGATGGATGTTGTACGCACGGAGTGATGGGAGCAATAGCGACGTGATGTCCCTGCAGCCCGAATAGGCAAGTCCGCTCTTCACGGAATCGATAGACGACCCGACTGCTTCGCTCTAGGGTTCTTACGCATGTACAAACCGCACCAGCAGAGCGCGAAGGGACACCTACCAACGCGTCCTTCCGTTCTTCGGTAATCGGCATTTTGTTCGCTACAAAGACAGTTCTGGCGCGCACGTCGACGGCAGCCCCGTGCGGATCGTAGACACAAGAGAAAAAACGTTGCGCTTTCGAAATTCCTGCCTATGCTGCTCGCATAGTCTTCGCTGCTTTGCGCGGCGGACTCGGGACTCTGAATGCGATGGTCCACCAGGGACCCAACTCGTCCTCTCCCCAACGGCGTCTACGGCCTGCAGAAGAGTTGAACGGCGACGGCAAACGTACTCCCGCGCCCTCGAAGCAGCGTACGCGCATGTTGCTCTTTGCCTGTAGCACGATGGATGCACAATTGGTGTTGAAGCGAGGAGACAGGATGGAACTTGCCTTCCTGCCAACCTTCGATTTGGAAGAGATCCGTAACGAGATTCTGCGATTCAAGCCCCGTCTGGTTACTTGTCGTGCAGATATTTTGCTGCGGCTCCTTTCCTCCTTACCGCGCCGAAGTGCGTCTTTGGATACATCCCTCAGAGGCTCCATGCCCGCGAAGGATCTCTGTGCTGCTCTCGTCACGCCACGAGAGAAGCGGGTCTTGGCGATGCTCGTACAAGGAAAAAGCAATCCTGAGATGGCACGGGAGCTGCGGCTGAGTCCCCGCACGGTGAAACGCACGTTGAGCGATCTCTTTGAGAGATTTGGGGCGAGCAATCGAACGGAACTAACTCACCGTACGACTAGACTGTGCCTTCTCAAGAAGGAGTGTTAGCTGCCCATCGCGTCTTGCTTGACTACGCTTGTGGAGCCACATCTCACGTTTTTCAAGCCATGTCACTACCACCGTCAGGACTGGTTTCTTCCAGCACAGTGAGCGGCCCTACTGGGCCACAAAAATAATGGGCCAACTGGACCTTGTTGTGGAACATAACGCGGCGCATCCTTGAAACGTTCTGCGAAGTAAGGCCCCCACGCGAACCTAGCGGGACAATATGAAGCATGCTGAGGTTCTTCATGGCAATAACAACGTTAATGCATGACCTTCAAATGGTGTGTGACAACGATGGAGCGGTCATTCTCGACGTGAAGCGAGATGCAATGGTGACTCTCAACCCTACAGGAGCGTTTGTCTGGGAAAGGCTCCGGCGAGGCGATAGTTTGGACATTATTGTCCGAGCACTTGCGGAGACAACGGGGACCGAAGCCCGTGAAATAGAAAGTGATGTTCGGTCTTTTGTCGAAGAGCTAACAGAGAAACGTCTCATGCCTCGCTGAACAGGAGTCGTTATATGTCGAATAGTGGCGCAGCGACTGAGTTGATGGAATATCGCGTACTACTCATAGCGTCCGATGGAACCAAGATTCGGGTACTGCAGGATGGTATGCGACGCCACCTACCCTCAGTGAGGATACATAGGCACCTACGACCGGCAACCGAGCTGCAAAGGGCAATCAAGCGCGCTCTAGGCGCGAGTGTCTTTATCATTGATACGCTTGATTCCCCCCAAAGCACCATCCAGTGTTTGGTCGCGCGCCTACTTGCCTTGGAAGATCCGACAGCTTCGCAAGAAGCTGTCCTTCATGAGTTTATTGAGGCTGAACTTGATGACCACGAACGGAATGCCCTGCGAGAGATATTGGAAAACGAATGTGGGTCTCGGGGTCCCTTCTCCAGAATGAACTGGCTTGACGATCTCCTCGATTGGGTGTGCTCGACGATCGATAAACCCCTGTCAGCGGTCGAGGGACTTGTCCAGTACCATGCCAACGGAAGATTCTCTCTTGTCCGTATCTTGATGAGAGACCACATGGCATATTGGTTCAAAGCGACCAGTGATCCTAACTTTCATGAATGCGCTGTCACTGCGTCGCTGGCAACATTGTGCCCGGATTCTTTGCCCCATGTGATCGCGGTTCAGCACGCTTGGAATGCGTGGTTGAGCAACGATGGAGGTAGCTCGATTGAATACACACCCATAGGCGTTCATTTGGAGGACGCGACCATCGCTTTGGCAAACATGCAGAAACGGACGATTGGACTGTCCTCGACGCTCTTCGCTGCTGGCGTGATGGACCAACGGATTTCTCAAATCCGCGCGAGTATTCCCGAGTTAGTCGAATATCTCGAAGAGGCAATGAGCCAACAAACCTCGTCTAAAGCTGTTGCGCTCAGCCGTCGAAGTCTCTGCCAGATTGGTTATGCTCTACGCAAGACATGCGAGCGCTTGCAGACCCTTGACCTACCAGATGCAATCATTCACGCCGATCTAAATGGCGGCAACATCCTGTTTGACGGGTTTCAGTGCAGATTTGTGGATTGGAGCGAAGCGTACATTGGTTTTCCCTTTGTCTCCTTCGAATACCTTGTGCGCTTGATTCCTCAGGATGCGCCTGGTTCAACACGAACTTGCGTGAAGGACGTGTACAGGCGCGCTTGGCAAGACACCATCGATACGTCGGTCATTGAAGAGGCCTTTGCGTTGGCACCGTTGATGGCAGTCGCCTCCACGCTTTATGGGCGCGGTCATTGGTTACACTCTTCCGCGCGACACGATGTTGTGCGTCAGCGTTATTCACGCAGCCTCGCCCGACGTATGGATCGTATGGTCGCCGTTGCCAGCGACAGGAGCTTATATGCCAACTGATCCATCGGCAGCCCGTGTCTCAGAGGAACTGATTCACGGAGTATCAATCCGAGATCCATATCGCTGGCTTGAGAACCGTCGTCTACGCGAAAGCGACGAATGGATCAATGAACAGCGTCAGCTATGCGATCGCTACTTTTCCAACTGCCCCGGAACGACGATGTTGCAAAGCCGCATAGAACAATACCTCGATGTCGATATCGTCGATCAGGTCACGCAGGCGGGGACGAAGTATTTCTTCCGTCGGAGAAATCGGGGGGACGAGCAGGCGGGTATTTATGTTCTTGATTCCGTCAATGGACGAGAACAGCTTTTGACGTGCGTGCCAAAGGATTCACCCTATAAATCTGTTCGAATACACCGTGTTTCACGAGACGTGTCACTGCTTGCCTATGAAGTTCGGGAGGGAGGGAGCGACAAGATGGCGATCAAGGTCGTCGACGTGGAGTCAAGCAGAACTTTGCCGATGTCGTTGTCGCCTGGCTATCTGGGAGGCTTTGCCTTTGGCAGCGAGCATGGAAGTTTCTACTACGCACACGATATTCCCTCCGATTCGAGTAGGCACACGATTCGATTCCACGCAGGAAAGCGCGTCAGCGCCGACCAAGTTCTCTTGGCGCTTCCTCGTTCCCGTATGAGCCGACTCATCTTGACGTCGGATGGTGAACATCTCGGTGCAATGTGGTTGCGATCCCACGGCTCTGAGTTAGTCGGGACTTTCTTCCTCGCGCGTAGGGACGACCCTACGAACTGGAAGCCGCTGTTTGCGGACAAGCTGTCACCTCCTATACCTTTCCTGGCGCACGGTCGCATTTTCATTTTGCGTTATGGCCAAACTCCCAACGGATCGGTTGTAGAACTCTCAATTGACGGCGTTGAGACGCAAACAATTGTTCCTGAGGGTGACCTCATGATCCAGCAACTTGCCGTGGTGGGCCAACACGCTTACGTCAGATATTTAAGTGGTAAGACGCCATCGGTGGCTTATTGGAGCCTCACTGAAAGGAGCACGGGAACGATCGAGGTTCCATCTGACGGAACTGTTCAGTTCCTGCCGATTGTCTGTGATATGCAGGACCATCTCTTTTTGGTCTCTGAATCCTTCATGCGTCCGCCAACTATCTTCGAGTATTTTCCAAACAGTCGCTCGTCGCGTTTGTACTACTCTAGAAAGTCGCCGGCAAAGGTCAACTCATGTGTGGTCCAGGACTTGTCCATTCAGTCGATGGATGGAACTGCCGTTCCCGTTCTGCTTCTGAGTAGGAGTGATAGGCATGAGGGTGGGCCACGACCCACAATCATGACCGCGTATGGTGGATTCGGAATACCAATGACCCCCTATTTCTCTGCGCTTGTTTCCATCATGGTCGAACTAGGAGCTGTATTCGTGATGGCGCAAATCCGGGGCGGTGGGGAAGTCGGGGGTGCCTGGCATGAAGCTGCTCGCGGGCGTAACAGGAAGAACGCATTTGCCGACTTCCTGTCGGTCGCGGAATGGCTGTGTGCGAACGATTTCACATCTCCCGACAAACTTGCGATCTTTGGTGGATCGAACGCAGGGTTGCTAGTGGGTGTATCCATAACGCAGTGTCCCGAACTATTTCGCGCAGCGCTTTGTATTGCCCCTCTTCTTGATATGGTGCGCTACGAGAACTTTGATCGCGCTGCCAAGTGGAGGCAGGAATACGGAACCGTTCAAGATCGAGAAGAGTTTTCCGCTCTATTGGAGTATTCGCCGTACCATAACATTCGCGATGGCGTCGATTATCCAGCTACCTTGTTTGTTACAGGCGACAAGGATGATCGCTGTAATCCCGCTCATGTCCGCAAGATGGCTGCGCGGATGCAAGCCAATCCTGCTCAACAGCGCCATATCCTGGTTGATTACACATACGAGAGGGGGCACTTTCCAGCCCTTCCTCTGTCTGCTCGTTGCAGCTCACTCCTGCGTCGGATTGCTTTCCTGTGTTGCGAACTGAAGATCAATCTTCCTGATGGAGAGGCGTTATGATGCTACTCGTTTGCGAAGCTTGGCTGGTTCTGTTGTATTTCGAAGGCGTCATGAAATTGTTTGGCCTGCGGACGGTTCACGACATGGTGCGCAAACAAGGTGTTGAGAGCGCTCGCTGGAATTCAAAACGCTCGGTTGCAGAACTTAATCAAGCAACTGACCTCGCCTGCGTTTTCTATTTCAAGCAGGTGCTCTGTTTGCAGCGATCCGCCGCTATGACTGTGTTGTTGAGGCGGTATGGGTGGAAAGGCGAGATGCTGATCGGAGCAAAGACGCTTCCTTTCCAAGCACATGCTTGGGTTGAGGTGGAGGGGGAGGTCGTGAATGATGTGTCTTCAGTCGCCACTAGATATCAGGTACTGGAGCGCTGTTGAGGTGACACAGCTATGAGCATTATCTGCGGAATTCTACCGGGGGGCCAAGAAGCAGTGCATGAAAGTCAGCTTCTGACCCTCACCACGGCTACGAGTGAGTTCGCGCCGGATGGATCATTTATCCGTACGAATGGGCGGATCGGCATGGCTTTTCAACCGTTCTACACACATCAGAGGTCATACCTTGAGGCCATTCCTGTCACTAACGAGCGCGGCGATATGGTGGCCGTCGATGGGCGGCTTGACAATTATTCCGAACTTAGCACTCGGCTAAACCTTACTGGCGCATCCGACTCGACGATTATTTTGGCGGCATTTGAGAAGTGGGGAAGCAACTGTTTTTCGTACTTTGTGGGGCAGTGGGCGATTGCAATATGGTCCCATTTGGACGAGTCGCTGTACCTTGCGCGTGACCACGCAGGCGGTAGAACGCTCTACTTTCAGGAGTCAAATGGCGGCCTGCTGTGGTCGACCTTTCTTGAATCTTTCTTCGCTCCCGGCACGAAACATAGTTTGGATGAGGGCTATATCGCTCGGTATCTTGCATGTGAGCGCATCGGTGACCTGACTCCGTACAAGGGAATTCGCGCAGTATTACCAGCTCACTATATTAGGTTTTCGAGGCAGCGGTTCGATTGCGTCCCTCATTGGCAATGGATGGTCAAAGGAGAGATTCATTACCGAGAACATTCTCAATATCGGGAGCAGTTCCTCTCGCTTCTTAGCCAATCCGTTGAACGGAATACGGGAGCGGGCGGACCGATTCTCGCTGAGCTAAGTGGAGGAATCGATTCATCAGGAATTGTATGCGTGTCTGACCGCCTACGACGTGAGTCAAGCGCGGATTCCGCCGACCTTCTCGACACCGTCTCGTATTACGACGACGGGGATCCAGACTGGGATGAACTTCCTTATATAAGCGCAATTGAACAGCAGAGGTCGAAGCGAGGCCTCCACCTCGCACTACCTTTAATCGGCGCTGAAATAGAACCTTCCCCTCGGAAGCACCTCTTACCCGGCTCGGACAAGGCCACCCACAATAACGAGTTGACCCTTGCTCATTACGCACGATTGAAGGGCTTTCGTACCATTTTGTCAGGATTTGGAGGAGACGAATTACTCGGTGGAGTAGCGAGTGCTCTTCCAGAGCTGGCAGATTACCTGATTTCAGGGCGGGTCGTGATGCTCGGGCACCAAATGTTAAGTTGGTGTCTTGTCCAACGGACGCCGATTTGGCAAATGACGTGGAAGACACTAAGGTTCGCGTTTGATCAGTATCACCGGCCTCAGCAGTCAACCCATGACGTGCCCCCGTGGTATACGCCACAACTGCGATCAGCGATTCGATCGTGTCCAGATCTTCTGTCATCGGAATGTTCCCGCCTCGGGTTCCTGCCAAGCAAGATCGACAATGGCGACACATGGTGGACGATGCTTGAAACGTTGCCGCATCTTCAACCTGGATCCTGCTATCGGCCGGAGTATCGATATCCGTACTTAGATAGGGATTTGGTTGAGTTTCTGTTTCGCGTACCGTGCAAGGTTCTTTTGCAGCCTGGACGTAGACGTTGTTTGATGAGAGATGCCTTACGCGGAATAGTCCCGGATCTAGTGCTTGAACGTCGGAGAAAAGGACGTCGCAGTCGAAGCGTTCTAGTTGCCCTTCGGGACGGTGATGAAAATCTCAGGGTCCTTCTTAAGCAATCTTTTGCTGTTCGACTCGGCTTGGCATCTACTGCGCTTCCGGAGTTGGTGGTAAACGCGATAAATGACGGAGGGACTAGATGGCTGCATCCGATCGTCCGCCTAATCCATTTCGAACTGTGGGTCCGAACGCTAGAGACCAGTGTCCTAGGTTAATCAGATATCGAGTTTTCGATTGTTGTCACAGTATAGGGTGACTGGAGATCCGCGCATTGGAGATCTAACACGGTCGACATTGTCGGAAATTGAGAGGAAAGGAGGAAAGCCCGATGAAATACGCCAAGCCAGCAATCGTAGCAACACGGATGGCCTCGACGTTCGTCCAAGGCGGAAAAGGTGGTCAGGAATTCGATGGATCACTTTCAACGCCAGCAGCCTATGGCGACGATGAATAGAAGGACTCAACCAACTAGGGCCATGCCCCGGGATATGGCCCTAGTTGTCTCAATCATTTGCGGTACATCAGCCATTGAGTTTTGAGTTGACGCCATCTGTCGTATTGTGGCCGCTTACTTGGCGAAGGATCTTCATACCCTTTAAGCCAAAATTGGAACCATTCTACATTCCCTTGTTCTGAGGCGAATCGTTCCAGTGGTTTCTGAAGTATATGTTGTCCCTTCGGGAAATAGACCATATCAACGGGTGTGTGAGTTTGCCTCAGAGTGGCGTAGAGCTCCCATTCTGTAAGTATCGAACTGGGGCCGATTGCCTCGATTCGGAGTGGGGTATCGATCTTCTCAAAGTGGAAGCTAGGAGAATGGAGAAGCCACTGCTGCCAACCTTCCCCAATGGGTGTACTGCCGATCATTTTTTCAAATTCGCCTCCTAGCGACGGCCTTCCTTCTACAAATAGCCTGTACTGCATGTAACCGAGATCGAGGCCGTCCGCCACCGTTGCTGCAGCGAACATTCCAGGGTGCTCGATCAAGCTCTCCTCAACGTGGAGGGCGGTCCTGCTGAAGCCGATAATTCCCACTCGGTGTGGGTCGATTACACAATCCCGATCCAACTGATTGATCGCTGCCTTGTACCCTGCAACTTGGTCGGAAGCTTCGAGCGCAGTTGCGAAATGGTCGATGCGCCAACCCATCTGCAGGACCACAATTCCTACAGAAGCCAACTCACGGGCTGCCATTGCGGTGGGGAAAGAACCGTCAGTGATGAAATTGTCTTTGGAGAACCCGTGGGTTTGGATAACGAGCGGATAGCGGGTATTGGGTGCGTAGTTCGGCGGAGTGACGAGGACGCCGTTCCAGATGTAACCGGAGCTGTCTCTCCACTCGTAAACTGAGGCCTTACCGAACTGCATACTTTGGAACTGCGGATTGGGGTCCCACAACGCTTTGGAAAGTCCAGAACCTCGGTCTGTTGCCCAAAGTACAGGGGGCTGATTCAGGTCTTGTCGGATCGTTAAGACCGTGCCATCGAGTGCCTGGCGGGTTGACTCCGCTGAGAGGGAAGGGGATCCAGTAACCGGATCTCCTGGAACTATGTCCACGATGTGCCAAGTTCCAGCACGATAGGAATAGTGCTCTGTCTGACCCCACTGTCCATGCCAGCTAAAACGGAGAATGACATCATCATTACTGAAACCAAATGCAGCACCCTGCAGACGTTCGGGTTTCGGATTGTCTGGCGCTATTACGGAACTTGCGTCACGTGTGTAGACAATGCATTGAGATTTCAAAGACGGAATGTCAACAGCTGCAAGAGCACAAGAATGTCTTCGTGCTTCCCGTTCCGCAGGGCTGACTCGAGTGAGCGGCAGCGTCGTGTTTCCCACCAGTACGCGGCGTCCGTCTCGGGACCAGACTGCTAGGCTGCGATCTTCTTCAGCGAGAGAGCTTCCGCTCGGCGCGTCGATGAGGATCTGACTCTTGCCCGTTCGGTTGTCGGTCAGGCGATACTGCCGCAGTCTAAACATATTTGAAGGTGCCAAGAGTGCGCCATCGGTCGGGTTGATCCTCCGATATTCGAAACCCGGGCGAGGTTCATATTGAGACCACTCCGGACGCGTAGCGAGCAATGGAGAGAGTTGCACAGTTTTTGTCCCATCGGGAGACAGAGAAAGTACATTGTCGGGATGTTCGCTATCACGGACAGGCCCTGGGTACGAAGGGTCTATTATTCGATGGCATCTACCGTGAGATTCCACCCATAAATCTGGAGCGTCCTCGCCCAAGCCTATTCCGTTATCCTGATCAGGAAACAAAATGGTACTTATTCCTTCACCTGTGACGGGTGTGACATCTCCCGTCACAGGAAGCCGGGCACGATTGAGCAGCGGTACTACAGAACGTTGAGTGGAAATTGCCGTAAATGCGATAGTGTCTCCAGAGATGTCGTATTGACGTACTCCGACTCCGACGGGACTGATCGGTCGCACCTTCTTTGAGGACAGATCGATTTGATAAAGGCGTTTTTCCGATCTTGAATTCAGACCAAGAAAAAATAGGCTGCGGCTGTTTGTTCCCCATCGGATATCGGAGATCGTAGAAGAATAGTCTTCTAATACGGGAATAGAGGGAACTGCGACAACCCGTGCGAGCAATCGCGGGGACACGGTAGATTCAGTCTCACGGTTTCCATCCTGGAGATATCGACGAACTGCGGCCAAGTCTATAAGCCATAGAGTGGACTCGATGGAGTTCGATGTTGCAATTCCTCGCGACGTCACGATCCAGCAGTATCGCCCGTCGGGGGACCTTTGGTCGGCACTGATACGGTCAGAACCCAAAGGACCGGTGAATCGAACCATCGCAATAGAGTCGCGAACTTCGAAGCTTCTGCTTTCTGCAAAGCAAGTGCCTACAGAGAAGTATCCATATCCAAGCAATAACAAACACCACAGTGACAACGAGAACCTCGAATGCATGTAGCCTGTATCCTCCTGTTCGACTGATCTAAGACCTCGATATTGGCTAGAAGTGAAACTTCAGTGCGAGTTGCAGCGATCGGGGTCCGCCCTGTTCGTACAGTGCATTCTGGTTTAAGAGACCAACATTCAGGGTGTTATATGCCATGCCAAATTGTGAAGCGCCATAGTTCGTGGAGTTATAGATAGCTCCAAAATTAGGGTGGTTCAGGATGTTGAAGGCCTCGATCCGAAATTGAATGCGGAACTGATCTCTTATCTCGAACTGCCGGCGCAGAGCGAAGTCAATTTCATTTGCACCAAACCCGCGCACGAAGTTTCGAGGAGCATTGCCGAGCGTACTTGGAATCGACTGAAAGGCCTCCGGGTTGAATCTTCGGCCGCCTGGAATGGCGCTCCTCGAACCGTAAAGATAAAGCGGGACACCCGAAATCACGTTAGGCCGTGAGTACTGTTGCGAACCATCTGCGGCTATGTACGTAGAGCCGTACACGTCAACGGGCGTCGAGGTACGCGAAAATGCGCGAAGATCGGCGGACCATCCTTTCGAAAACTGGTCGATGATATTTGAAGTGTGGAAAGAGGGCAGGTCGTAGGTAATCGCCGTTTGAAAGTTCAGGCGGGTATCGAAGTCAGAGTCCCCTTTTAGCAGGGGTTGATAGTTCACGAAATTGCTAGACTTGTTATCGATACTATGCGACCAGGTGAATGATGCGAGCACCTGGAGTCCTCTATTCAGGCGTTGCTGAAATTTTGTCTGTAGCGAGCTATAGTTTGACCAAGATTGATTGGCTATAACGTATGCGCCGTTGCCAAGGCGAAAATTCGGATTAATTGCGGAAGGATTCTGAAAAGAGGCGTCGGTTAACCTACGACCAGCGGACGCTACGTATCCAAGCGTGAAAGAACGGGAAGATCCTAGCGCCTGTTCGAGCGAAAGATTCCATTCCAACGCATATGGTAGCTTGAGGTTTCGATCAAAGCCAACGACGGTCTGAGTATAGGGTGAAGCCGTGGATGGGGTCGGAAGATCGTACACTGAAGGCGATACCGGAAGGGCAAAGGACGAATAGGTCTGTCTCGCTCCGAAGCCCAAGAGGCCGAATCCGACAGCAGTAAGAGTATTGCCGGTATCGAGAAAGACGCCGATCCCAGATCTCAAGACGGTCTCAGATCCTGTTTTATTCCTCAGTTGGGACGCCAGCCCGACACGCGGACCAAATCCGCGGTAGTAAGTATTCCATTCCGGTGTACCAGCTGGGGCCAACTCCGCGCTTGCAAGGTTAGATATCTGATTGAGGACTGGCGGCGTTATCCCCCTGCCATTGTGCGGTGGTGGATTCAGGTCCCATCTCAGTCCGGTCGAGAGCGTATTTCGCTGATTGATCTTCCATTCGTCTTGCAAGAACGTGGAGAAGTTCTGATAGATTGGCTCTGTCTTCGTACTGGATGAAGCGAAGGCATACCCTGCACTGTTGGCTTGCAGTTGATTTGCGTTGTAATAAACGATTCCTGTGAAGAATAGGTTTTGGGCGTTCGTAGAAGCGTTTCTTCTGTAGTCCACCCCAAATTTAAGCGTATGGTGCCCTGTCGAGATTGTCTGCGTATCAACTATATTCGTCTGCGTCTGGCCGAAGAGAAAACTCGAAAGGTCGATACCTGGATTGGTCCCAAATTCGAGGATCGCCGCAAACTGAGAGTATGGTTCACCGTTCGATAAGAATGTACTCAAACTCGCAGGGGTTGCCCCTCCAAAGGAATCGATCTCATTGTGGTACGTACTCGCTGTGCTCGTGTAGTTGAATCTCGCTTCATTTACGGCGCGACTATTGAGCGAATAGTTGGCTCCGGCAGTAACACCCCGAGTGGTGAACTTCTGATGTACGAGTTGCGCAAGATTTGAGGAATACCGGTTTTCGATCGTCGAAGGGGAGCTTGCGAATCGACCAAAGATGTTAAGTTTGCTGCCGAACGTATGGTCCAGTCTGACGCTGACAGCATCCAGCTGAGATGGAAGAGAGTAAGAACCAGTAAAGTACGCTAAGCCTGGGGCATTAGGTACTTCCGTTCCGTTTGGTAAGGGAAATCCATTGATTGTAGTCTGCAGCGGACCAGCGGCGAGCTTCCGAAGAGATAGGTCAGGAACCTCTGTTGTTACAGCTGGAGCCGGAACGTTGAGTCGCAACCCCTCATACGAGAAGAAGAAAAAGGAACGCTTTCTGCCATCATAGAATCGAGGTAATAGGACTGGGCCCCCGACAGTACCACCGAAATCGTTTTGCCGTTCAGCAGTTTTTTGTGTGGTTGGCCTCGTATGGTCGTTGAACCAGTTGTTAGCGTCGAGGGAGTCGTTTCTAAAATACTCGAATAAACTTCCATGGACCTCATCCGTGCCGGACCGTGTCTGGAGCGCGATCTGGGCTCCAGGGGATCGACCGTATTCCGCAGAATAGGTGGAGGTGTTGATGCGAAATTCCTCGACAGCATCGATGTTTGCTATGCTCTGCGTTGTACCTAAAGCGGTCTGATTTGGAATAGAACCGCCTTGGCCGGCTGAATATGTCCCGCTGCTAGCTCCACCGCCAACATTGGCGCTGACGCCGTCGACTGTGTAGTAGTTGCCTTCTGTCCGCATCCCGTTGACGCTGAACTCGCCGCTACTGCCAGACGATGAACCGTACGAGAGGGGCGTCTGGATAACGCCGGCTGAAAGTGAGATTAGGCTTTGAAGACTTCGTCCATTGAGAGGCATGTTCTCGACGAATTGGCGATCGACGACAGTACTAACTGCCGCATCTGTAGTGTTAATCGAGGACGTGCCAGCTTCGACCGTAACTGTTTCGGACGCAGCTCCTAGGGGCAGTGTGAAGTTTACGGCTACGGCACTCTGAACATTGAGCACGACATCAGGTTTGATGATGGTTTTGAATCCTACCTTCGAAACCTGGACTCGATACTGTCCCGGGGGCAGTATCGACACCGAGTAGATACCGGATGCATTCGTCCTATTCGTATACGGCACGCCCGTTGCTTCATTCAGGATCTCGATGTCGGCGTCTGGGATAGCGCGGCCAGAAGGATCGACGACCTGGCCGCTGATGGTTGCGTTCGTTGACTGACCTAGAGCAAGTGTTGATAGACACAGGAAGAGTACAAACGCACGAAGGCGCAAAAGAGATTTCATGGAAAACTCCTGGGGTGTTGAGCTGCAGATGTGGGTGTGTCACTTCATCTACGGGCGAGGCCGCCCGTCAGTACCAGAAAAGTGAGAGAGGTTGAAATACGAGGGGGAGGGAAGCGACGACTACGGGTGATTGGGGCTCAGCCGGAGATAGGTGAACAGGAGAGGCTTGCCGGTTGGCTTCGCGCTCTCACCGTGGGGCTCGATCGTTACAAACACGGCATCGATCTGAGACAGCGTTGTTGGGTCCTGAGACTTTAGAATCCAGCGCTGCTTGTTGGTCTCATCCTGGTAGAAGATCCCGAGATTGATGTTGCGGTGCTCGTCGATTCCGCGGCGGCCCCATGCCTGGAAGGTGCTGGTGAGCTTCGCTCCCGGACCTTTATCGAGGTCGTAGGCATAGAAGACGAGGGACTTGCCTCTGGTGTAGAAGACTCTACCGGTGGGAGTCTGCGTCTTGCCGCTCTTCGCTACATCGTAGATTTCGCCGATGTAGAGATCGCGCGCACCCATCAAGTCCCGGATGTCACGATCATGTTCGAGCAGCACTGCTCGGCGATCGAGTTCCTCGTCCTTGTCTTGCACTTCCGCTTTGAGAGCGGTAAGTTGAGCTTCCAGATCTGCAGTAGGTGCCGGCGTGGGCGGAGGCACTATCCGTGCCTGAGCCAGTTCTCCTGCAAGGGCCTGTTGGTCCTGCTTGGAGGCGACGAGCTGTTGTTCGAGCGCGGCTCGCTCCTGACTGGAGAGCGCGAGCGCGGTATCGCGCTCGGCAAGTTGGTCGTGCAGCAACTGCTGCTGCCGTGTCAATGCTTCGGCAAGTGTCTGGCTCTCGTGGAGTTTTCGGCGCAGTTCTGCGAGAAGCGCGTCTGTTGATTTTTCTGAAGCGGGGAGTGGCGTGGGTGCGATCGAGGCCGAGGGCCTGCTGGTTTGGGTAGACGCAGGAATTGGGAGAGGAGGCGCGGGTGTCGTCTTTGACACGGCGATCCAATGATTGCCATGGAAGGTCAGTGCGTAGTAGGCGAGGAGCCCCATGCCGAAACCGAGGACAGTCACGGCCGCACGCCAGATACTTGATTTTCGATGAAGGACCGAACTCATCCAGGGTTTCGCGCGCGTTATGGTCTTGTGCTGTGGGGAAGGAGGTTCGGGAGTGATGTTCTCGCGTTCAATTCTCGCAAACAGCGAAGCTTCGGCGGATTCGATCGACCAGGGGCGGAGGATGCTGGTGACTGCTGCCTCAAAGTGCCTTTCCGCAGCCATCCTCGGCAACGCGGTCACGGCAACAGCCTGATACTCGGCAATGAGCCTTCGGCACTCTTCGCAGTGCAGAAGATGTTGTTCCAGCGTCTCCCATTCGTCTGTCTTCAACGCACCGGTCACCGCGAGGGCGCACAGTTGAGGGAAGTAGTCGTCCGTGTGACTCGTGGGAGGCGTCCGTCCTTCCGCATTCGACATTCTTTGCACGGTGCCCTTCATTTTGATCGAAGCCTGCTCGAAAAAGCGGGTCTGCGTAACTTCTCAAGTGCGCGAAAGTAGTGATGCTTCACGTTGCCGATGTTCTGCCCCAGCAGTTCCGCAATCTCTTCGAGCGTTTGTCCTTCAAAGAAGTGTAGTTGGATCGTTGCCAATTGATTGGGTGAGAGTAGCATGCGGAGGCGCGCAGCGGAGTCCGCTCCCCACACGCTTTCGAGAGTCCACTGGGTGAATACCGCGTCGGCTCGTTCCTGGGAGATGATCTGCATTGCTGCGTCCACGGGAAGGCTGTTGTAGTACCGCCGGACGTTGAGGTACCTCCGGTGATCGAAAGCCCGGTGATAGGCAACCTGAAGAATCCAGGAAAGCGCTTGGCCTCGCGTGGCTTGATAGAGATTGGCTTTTCGAAAGAGGAAGATGAAGACTTCCTGTACTAGGTCGTCTGCTTCCGCCTCATCGCGGAGTATGCGCAGCGCGACGTTTCGGACGAGGCGAGCATGGCGGCGAAACAGTATCCCGAGGGCCTCCCGATTTCCTTCGGCGACTTGCTCGAGAAGGAATTCGTCGCATTGCGCCTCCAACGGGGGGGCCGCATCCGAACCGGGGCACAAAGACGATGGCTCGGCCGTGGGACGTGTCACCTCTCCCGCAGCAGCATTGGACTCTTTCAATGCCGAGACCGGATGAGGCAAGAAAACGGTGACGTCGGGGTTCATAGACCCCATCCCGGAGCTCGATGTTCTCCATGGCTTTGGTGCAGAAGTCTAGTAGAATGAACGCTGTTTTGCTCTTTTTGGGCATTTCTCGAATCAAATGCCATTGCAGGCGGATCGTTCCATAGACGGTCAGCCAGTGCGGCAGACGCTACTGTCCGGAAGTGATCACTCGATCGGTCTAATGTCGCCTTCGATTCACGATGTAAACATGGCCGAAAGAAATTGCCCTTGAAGTTCCAGAAGCCCACCTGTTCGCTGGTCGTCAGCTTCCTGGCAACATCCCCAAAGGTTCTACACCTGCCCGCGGAGACATCGTTCAAGTGTCTTGTCGCGTCTTGGAAAAGAGAGGGGGTGCGGCTCCATATACTTCCGAGTTTGTCGGTAACTGCCCGTTGGTCAGTTACCGACAACCTTGCAGGATAAGAATCGAGATGGCGAAGCGGAAGCAAATTCAACCTCTGAATGGAATCGAACGAGCGTTCGGGGATGAAATGCGTAAGGCTCGCTTACAAAAAGAGATGTCCCAAATGGATCTGTATAAAGCAACCGGGTTGGATCGAACGTTCATCAGCGATCTGGAACGTGGCATTCAGGCACCGAGCATCGCAACGCTGTTTCGAGTAGCTAAGGGTGTGGGGATCGAGCCAGAAGTTCTGATCGAGCGGACCAGAACTTCCCGCTTTTTCGCTTTTCCTTCAAATTGACCGACGAGGGTTCCTCTAACTACAGCCAATAACCTGATGATGTCCATATAGTGCGGCTAAATGTACAGTTCGTCAAATAAAATGTACATGTCACGTACTGGATGGCCGCGGTTGCATTGCTCAAGATGAGTGCTGATGAGCTTGCATCCTCTTGATGGAAAACAGTTTCGTGCTCGCTTGGTCCTTCTCCGTGATGCGAAAGGCCTGAAGCAGGAAGAGCTGTCCGAGAAAATTGGGAAAGCATACAACTACGTAAGCCGAGTCGAGACGGGCCGTATCAAGACCGTTCCCTACGATGTGCTCGCAAAATTGGCTCTCGCGCTTGATGTGACCACCGATGATCTCTTGTTTGTTGAAGGCCTGAACGAGTCCTCCGAAGAGCTCAAGGCAAGGATTAATCGTTGGCTAGAAACTATGGATACAAAGAAGTTAAGGGATATATACCGGCTAATGCTCGTGGTCGCTGAGCGCTAGCAGTGAGTCTGTATGTTTCCAAGAACCGCTGATTCATGTGCACGTCAGCCACTCTCCTATATATAGGTTGGGAATCTATACGAGCCTGGGCTCCAAGTTGAAAGGAATCGTTGCATTTAGCGACTATAGCGATTATTGTGAATATAGCGAATTGGTCGCGGCAGCAAGTCGGGAGGACTCCATGGCTACCCAGGCAATCCCCATAAAGGTTCAGAACGAAGAAGAGGCGCAAGTCGTCAGGAAGCTGTACCGGATGTTGCTTCATGACGGCACAGCGGCCCTCGTAGGCCCGGACAACTCGAAGATCGACTTGCCTCCGACGATTTACAAGGTACTGGTTGCCATCGTGAAGGATATGCAGGAAGGCAAATCGATCGGGCTCATTCCGGTGATGGAAGAGCTGAGCACGCAGGCGGCTGCGGATATGCTCGGCGTCTCGAGGCAGTTTCTTGTCAACGAACTGGAAGCAGGGAAGTTGGAGTTCCATCGCACGGGGACTCACAGAAAGGTCTACCTCAAGGATCTGGTCGCCTACCAGGAGCGAAGAGGGCTGAATCGGAAGGATGCCATCCGGCGCATCGCCCAGGCCTCGGAGGAACTTGGAGTGTACAACCAATTTGTTCCGTTCGATGAGTAGGCAATGAACTCAGACTTTCCGATTGTCATCGATGCCAATGTCCTGATGCAGGCCGCTGTTCGCGATACGTTGCTTCGTCTCGCGGAACGGCGGCTGTTCTTGTGCCGATGGTCGGAAGACATCGTGGCGGAGGTTCGCCGCAACCTGATTGCGAGGATGAGGCTCCCGGAAAAGAAGGTCGACTATCTGCTCGGAGAGCTGCAGGATCACTTTCCGGACGCATGGGTGGATCCTGGATACAAGATTCTGACTCCAGCGATGCCGAACGATGAGAAGGATCGTCACGTCGTAGCGGCAGCCGTGAAGTGCGGCGCGGAAGTCATTTTGACGTACAACCTGAAAGATTTTCCGGAAGACCAACTCAAGCCGCTTGGCATCACCGCCAAAACACCGGATGAATATCTTGTCGACCTGTATGGCATCAATCCCGAACTGATCGTGCATACCTTGCATCAGCAGGGCGCGGAACTCAGGAAGCCTCTCTCCATTGAGGAAGTGCTGGAGAGCCTGCAGACATGCCGCTGCATCGCCTTCGTGGAGTTGATCCGAAAAGAGCTTGGCCTCTAGATGCTTCGATAGTCAGGAGGCGGGCCTTGTGTGGAGTCGCAGATCGTGTAATGGTCACCGAAGGACAGAATGATTAAATCAGTTGCAGGCTCGAGCGCTAAGACCGTATACGTCGTCGGTGCGGGTTTCTCTGCGGGACTCGGTTATCCCTTGACGGCCAATCTGCTCGTCGAGGTGTGGCCAAGGCTCAAAGGGAATCTCCCAGAACGCTTGGGGAAGGTGATCAAGTTTCATCACCCGAATTTTGATCCCGCGAGAAACACTAGTTTCCCGTATATCGAAACTCTGCTCACGGAGATATCCGTCAACTTGGACATGTTTGGAGCTAGCCGCCGCATCGAGGGTTCTTTCACACGTGGCGAACTCCGTGAGATACAGGCGGAATTGCTGACCGAAATCGCCCGGTGGTTTCATGGCCTCTATGAGGACGCCAGCAAGGAGCCTTGGCTGAAGAAGGTAACCACCCGAATCCGGCAGGAACGTGCCACGGTCATTTCCTTCAACTGGGATCTCATTCTGGACCATAGTCTGTTTGACGGGCCGTTCGAGGCATCTATGTACGGCCTGGATGCCTCCCAAACTCCGAGCCCTTGCCTGCTGAAACCACATGGTTCTTTGAACTGGTATTTAGAAAAGAAAGCACAACCGATCAAAGATACGAGCAAAGTCAGAATCTATCCGGGAAAGACTAAGAGTGCGGATATTTGGGCTTTTCTTCCGCCACGCGATGTCAGGACAAGCCACGAGCGCATTTACACACCGTTTATCGTTCCGCCTACGTTCGTCAAAGATTTCAGCCACCCCGTGTCCGCGGAACTCTGGCGCCAATGCGCTGATGCGTTAAGTGTCGCGGACCGCGTCGTGTTCCTGGGATACTCTCTGCCCGAGGCCGACTTGCAAGCAAAATTTATCTTCCGCTGCGGGTTCCACAATCAAACGGAAGGCACGATCCGAAGTAAGAACGCACGCAATAAGGCAACTGGGCCGGCTCAAGTAACTCTCATCAGTCCCGACAGTGGCGCTGCCAAGCGCATCGAAGGCGTTATTGGTCGGCCTGGATTCGATTGGCGGCCAATGAAGATTGAGGATTGGGCCGCAAAACTCTGAGCGTGTCCGATGCTGCAGTCATTCCCAAAATGCTCAACAGGATCTGGGAGATTGCCGTCTGAGCAATCTGCCCGTATAATATGGGCAGATTGCCAGAGGAGGACGCCGTGGCCCAAGCTGCCGAGGTTCGCGCCAACCGGGAACCAGCGATGTTCTACCGCCGTATCGAGGTCAAACTTGGAGTCACTCCCCTTCGTTCTGACCGCGACCTTGCCCGCTTGGTGGATGAGCGCCTTCCGCTGACTTCCGTGGAATCGCTCTCCAGCCATGGAATGAGCGACGAGGAGATCTACAGCTTCATCGTTCCCCGCCGGACCCTGGTACACCGGAGGACCCGCCGAGAATCGCTGACCCATGACGAATCCGACCGCGCCGTGCGGATCGCCCGCATTACTTCGCTAGCGGAAGAGGTCTTCGGGGATGACGCCAAAGCTGGCCGCTGGCTACGCAAGGCGAAGGTCCGTTTTGAAGGACGCAGCCCGCTTGAGATGCTGCGAACAGAGGCTGGGGCGCGGCTAGTGGAAGAGATGCTTTTGCAGCTCGATTACGGCTTCGCTGCGTGAGCATTGCCCTGTGATTCTTTGGCGAGTCAGTAATTATCCGACGTTGGACGGCGTGGGCGGGCTGTATGTCTCCGGGCGCTGGCATACTAAAGGCCATCCGGTCGTCTATTGCATCCTGAATCCGGCGACGGCCCTGCTTGAAACCCTCGTGCATATTGAAATCGACTCCGAAGACCGCCCCGAGCGGTTCCGGGTGTTGCGAATTGAAGGGCCGGATTCGCTCTCCCTCGAAAAGTTTGAAAACGCTTCGCTGCCTCCGAATTGGGCTGAAGACATCACTTCCACCCAGGCTATAGGGGACCGATGGCTCACCGAAAGGCACTCTTTGTTATTGCGGGTTCCGAGCGTGCTTGTGCCGGAGACATGGAACGTTCTGTTAAACCCGCTACACACCGAGGCGAGTCTCTTGAGCATCACTATGACGTATGAGCACGCTTTCGATGCCCGGTTGCGGTAGCCCGCATCGCCCATTCATTGCCAAAGCGTTTCAAGGAGCCATCCATAGCGAACCGTCAACTTGGATTGGCTCCGATGCTGTATCCTGCTCTGTCTGAAAGTTGCTGAGCCCGACCCCGACGAGACGATAGAGTTGTTGCGGTCCTAGTTCAACGCGCTCACACAGACGGAGCGCGATGTCTGCGAACTCTGCACACGAACTAGGTGGCGCAGATGGTGTCAGGCTGCGGGTGAGGGAGGAGAATTCCTTGGTTTTGAGCTTCAGAACCACGGTTCTCCCACCGCGGGCATTCTCACGGGAGACGGCCCAGACTTTTTCCGCAAGTCTTCGGATGTGAGGGGCGCATTCCGGCAAAGGAATGTCATCGGGAAAGGTATCTTCTGCTGAGATCTGTTTTCGAACTCTGTTCGCGAGGACCGGATTGTGATCGATCCCGCGTGCCAGTTCATAGAGCCGCGTGCCCCAACGGCCGAAACGCATTTCGAGGTCGGACATGCTCATTCTGAAAATGTCCCCGACGGTCTTCACCCCGATTTGGGCCATGCGCGTTTCCGTGACCCGGCCGACACCAGGGATGCGGCCCACGGGAAGAGGGAACAGGAACGCCTGTACCTCATGGGGTTGGATCACAAACAGGCCATTCGGCTTCTTCCAGTCGGAGGCTATCTTCGCCAGAAACTTGTTCGGGGCCACGCCGGCAGAAGCGGTCAGGTTCAGCTCGGCACGTATCTGTTGGCGGATCATCTGCGCAACGCGTGTACCGGTGGGCAGCCCGGTCTTATTCTCGGTTACATCCAGATACGCCTCATCCAAGGACAAGGGTTCGATGGCGTCCGTGTGACGCTGAAAGATTTCGCGGATCGCGTGGGATACGGCTTTGTAGCGGCTGAAATCCGGAGGTACAAAGATCGCATCCGGGCAGAGGCGCTCTGCGTGAACAGCGGGCATCGCAGAGCGGACTCCAAAACGTCGTGCCTCATACGAGGCGGCACAGACGACCGATCGTTTTCCTTTCCATGCAACCACAACCGGTCTGCCTTGTAAGGACGGATCATCGCGCTGTTCGACGGAAGCGTAGAAAGCGTCCATATCGACATGAACGATCTTTCGCAGCCCGATGCTCTCCAAGCAGCCGTCAATCGGATGATTTAGTTCCAGGTCTTGGGTCGACTTCACCCGCAATACCTCCGCACATCCTCCTATTGTGCCATGTTCGCCGTATGTTCGCTAAGAAGGAACATCCTTTCAAGCCTGACCTCCGGAGGCGATGACGGAGAACTGGAAGAACTGCCCCCGCCCCACACCATGCCAGGATGTCTGGGGCCCACTAGTGCTCAGTTTCCATTGGCTGAAGCACCTCCTCAATCTCAGTCAGCGAGAGTTGGTTCTTGTCTTCGGCAGCTTCTGCCAAGGCCGTGAGCTTGGATGGATTCCTAAGGATTTGGTCCGAAGCCATGGCGGCAGCATGGTCCATCAGGGAGTTGACTTGTTTGTCCGCGCCGACCGAGAGAGGTAGGCCAAAGGTGAGCACGGAAGAGGTTGAGGGCTTCTTCGAAGTCACGGTGATATTCCCCCGGTCGTGCGGAGGGTGTCCCATTCCAGCGGCTGATCCTGCTGGAGAATCCTCTCGAGCGGTCCCGCCAGCTTGACGGCGGCTCGCTTCAGACACCATTCGATCGTGCCGTCCGGGTTCTCAATGACGCAGGTCGAGGCGTTGGTGTCGGAGTGCAGGAGCATTCCCTCGGGATGCAGCATACCGAAGGACCGGGCGACGAGAGTGTGGCCCGCTTCGTGATAGCGGGTGAAAAATGAGGCTGGCAGTTGTCGGTCCCCCACAGGCTCAGTGAAAATGATCTTTCCCGCATCCGCAGAATTTCCCGCCCGAAAGTGGAGCCGGAAATCGGGCAAAACGGCCGGTCGTGGGTATTGTCCCCCAGGGGGAGATTTCAGTGCCAGTTGAACAACTCACCGATCGTGCGACCGAAAGCGATCTTGAATCAAGAATTCACGCCGTACTTGAGCGCGTCTTTCCGTGGCTCGAGCCCGGATCGATCCACCATCAGACGAAGTTCAGCTTCAGGTTTGGGAGGACGTCGTTAAACATCGACGGCGTCGCCGTCTCGCGTGCCGAAGCCCGAACCGACATCCTGCTCCTGCATGAGGAGCGGCCTTTGGCCGTGCTGGAGCTGAAGCGGTCCGGAGCCAGCCTGACCCAGGGAGACATCGAACAGGGCTTGTCCTATGCGCGGATGCTCCATCCGAGCCCTCCGCTCGTCGTGGTGACGAACGGCGAAGAAACGAAGATCTTCGCCAGCTATACGGGAGAGCCGTGGACCCCAACCGAGCCCTCCGAGCAAGCGGTCGCGCATCTCTTCGCAATGGCCGGCCAGGTCGCCGCTGCGGACATGAAGCGGGCGATGGAGGTGCTCCTGGGCCCCACGTCGGAGATCTGGGTTGAAGCGGTCCGCGCAGCTTCGCGCGAGGCAATCGCGGAGATGACCGGGACGCTCGAGGACACGCTCCAACCGTTTGCGGAGGGATTTCTGATTCCAAGGAGTGCGACCGAGGAGCTTATTGCCGCACTCGGTACGCGTCGACTCGTGATTGTGGAAGGCACTCCGCTGAGCGGTAAGAGCAACGTACTTCGCGAGCTGGTGGCGAATACAGCCGCGAGCCCCACGCTTGCTGTGCTCTATCTGGATGCGGGAGGCGGAGGAGTGAAGGTCTTGCAGCAGTTGGCCAACTTGCTCTCGGACGCGCTGGGTTGGCAGGTCAGCCGGGACGAGGTTCGCCAGTGGTTGAGAAACCTCTCACAGTCACGCGGGCCGGACCTGGTAATCGCTGTCGATGGACTTG
>Ga0255336_100465_pt1 | contig 63179 bp, 54 predicted proteins | sample MeOH1_35cm_T3_17_FD_189102 | JGI IMG/M metagenome (GOLD analysis project Ga0255336, IMG submission 189102) | Sandy soil microbial communities from University of British Columbia, Vancouver, Canada - MeOH1_35cm_T3_179 | ecosystem: Engineered > Artificial ecosystem > Sand microcosm > Unclassified ... | reverse complement strand
TGGGGCACCGGAGACATTCAGTTCAAGAAAGCTGTTAGGAGGCTTCGGAGGATTCTTTCTTGCCTTTGATTTCGGAGTAGAGGACGACGCGGTTGCGACCGCGGGCCTTGGCTTCGTAGAGAGCAGCGTCGGAGGCTTCGAGAAGGTCGCGTTTGAAGCGGGCTTCGGCTGGGAACAGAGCTACGCCTACGCTGATGGTGACGTGCTCGGATTCCTGCCCTGATCCGGTGCGGACTCCGGTAAAGAAGTTTGCCTGTTCGACCGAGTAACGCACGCGATGGGCTACCAGCATGGCTCCCTGAAAATCTGTTTCCGGAAGAAGCAGAATAAATTCCTCGCCGCCGTAACGGGCGGCGGTATCGATTTCGCGAAGATCGCGGGTGAGGATGGCGGCGACGTCGCGCAGGACAATGTCTCCGGCCTGGTGGCCGTGCGTGTCGTTGAGGCGTTTGAAATGATCGATGTCTATCATGAGGATCGCCAGAGGGGTTCCGCGGCGCTCGGCCCGGGCGAGTTCGAGATCGAGTTGCTGCTCAAAGAAGCCGCGAGTTTTGAGTCCGGTGAGAAAGTCCGTGAAAGCGAAGCGCAGAAGAGTTTCGTTGGAATAATCGCGGGCTAACATGCTCTCGGCAACGAGTGAGAGTATCCACAGAAGTTGCGCGTCTTCGCGAGAGAAGCTGTCTTTACGCTCTCCGAACAACTGCAGTGAACCCATGACTCGATTGCGCACGAAGAGGGGCACTACCAGCACGCTGGCGGCACCCATGGCTTGCAAAAGGGCGTCGGCTTCAGGTTGGGCCTGGCGGGGAAGCAATAAAGGGCGTCCGAGTTTGGCGGACCAGTAGTTGAGCACGTTGGCGCGAGTGAAAGTGTCCTCGTCCGGGTCAGGCATGTTGCGAGTGACGCGAACATGCATGACTTCGCTGTCTTCTTCCCAGAAGTAAACCGCGCCGCGAACGAAGCTGACAATTTCAGCCGCGAGATCGCAGATGAGGTTGAGCGTGGAAGGAAGCTCCATCTCCAATCCGGCGAGCATGCTCATGCGAAGGAGCACGTTTACCTCGCGGGCGCGACGCACAATGGTTTCCTCTTGAAGCTCCGAGAAAACCTCGACGGCAAAGCGCTCCAGCAGTTCGGATTGGGGAGAATGAGAAGGTTGTGCCATAGGCAAGTTGCGGGCGTGTTTCTTGAAGCAGTGAGATGCATTCGGCGATGCTGGTGCCGCCCAGCGCCGCTCGCTGCGTCGTTTTGCACATTGGATTGCCAAATTAAGCATTTCACTCTATGATTGTGATGGCGAGAACCACCTAAGTGCCGCTGGTACTGTGTCGTGGATTCCAGAAAGAAGATTCCTTGGGCCATGCAAGAGATAAGGGAACACCTCTGGAAGGTTAGAAGAGACTCTGGATCAACTTCACTGCAAACAAGCCAGCAGCGAGACAGGATATTGCGGATCGCCTCCCCCAAAGCATTTTTCCGAAGTTCCAACCGAGTGTTGAGCTGGTCCTGATTCCCCGGAAGTGTGACTTGCCGGGAGTCTTTGGAGAGCGAAGATGGCATGGTACGCGTACTGCATCAGCGAACAAGCGAACTTCCAGCAGGGACGGGTTCGGCGCCCGTTTCTCATTGAATCTCTCAAAGGTGTGAACGCAAGCCCTGTGCGAGGCTTCCCGTGCGGTGAGTTTGTGGTGATCGTCAGCGAAATTGAACATGGACAGGCCCTGACTCAGCAGTCAGCTATGGAGCACGCCCGGATTGTGAGCGAATGCTTCAAGGTAGCTACCCTGCTCCCGTTCAAGTTTGGCACCGTGTTTGAATCCGACGAAGCCTTGCGCCAGGCAATCCGAAATAACAAGAGAACATTTGCTGACTCGATTGCCAAACTCCGCGGCAAAAGCGAGATGCACATCAGGGTTACGGTGCGCGAGGGAACGGCAATTGCCGAACTGCTGATGAAGGAAGTACCCCACAAGGCCGGGGGAGAATATCTGTCACGCCTGAAGGTACAGGCCAGCCGCGATCGCGAACGCCAATCGCGCGCCCGCGCACTCTCCGTACAGGTGAGCAAGCTGCTGAATCCACTGCAGGAAGAAATTAGCTGCAAGAAGGTGGAGACGGGGATTGTGCTGGACATCGCGCACCTGATCAACTCCGATACGGTGGAGAAATACCAGAGCCGTTACTCGAGCGCACTGCGTCAATTCAAGGACGTGGAAATTACGCTCTCCGGGCCGTGGCCGCCGTATCACTTTATGCCGGATCCGGGTAAGGTTCGGACGGTGGTGAATAACTAGATTTCGTTTTGTACCTTAAAAGAGGCCGGCTGATGCTGGCCTCTTTTGCGTGATGGAAGCACGCGAACGGATTTGTGTCGTTGGGAAATAGTTACGCAGAGTTGTAATTCTGGTGCCAACTTTAGGAACTTCCATTAAAATGCACACTACAGAATTGCATCTTTACTCCACTTTCAGGACGCACGCAACCAAGTAAAAGCATCTATAAAGTAACGGCTCTTCTGAATTTTACTGGCTCCAGGCGTACTCACATGAGCATTGGCGGTTCGGGAATTCTCGCTTTTTCGTTCCCGGAGGTAGAACCGAAGAGGAAGGCAACTGAGGATGCAGGCTAGCACCAGAACCCGGGCTTTAATTGTGGACGACGATCGTGCTCAGTCTAACTTTTTGAGCTCTCACCTGACGCGGCGCGGCTATGACGTGAGTACGGCGGCCAGCGGAGATGAGGCGATCCGGATGTTCCGGGTATTTGACCCCGCGCTGGTACTGCTGGACGCGGACGCGCGCGGCATGGAAGGGATGGAGACGCTGGAAAGGCTGAAGCAGATAAAGCCGGACGTTTCGGTGATTATGACTGCCAGCAGCGGCTCTGCGGAGATGATTTTCCGCGCCTCTAAATTGGGCGCGGATGATTTTATGGCCAAGCCAATCGATCTGGCGTCGCTGGATCAGCGCATGACACGGTTGCTGGATGGGCGAAGACTGACCAATGAAGTGACCCAGCTTCGCGACCAGGTGCGACGGCAGAGCGACTTCAGCATGTTGTTCGGCACCAGTCCGAAGATGGAAGACGTAAAGAACACGATTGAGCAGGTGGCCGACACCAATGCCACGGTGCTGATAAGGGGCGAGAGCGGCACGGGCAAAGAAGTGGTGGCGCGGATGGTGTTCTCACACTCGCTGCGGCATGAAAAACCATTTGTGAAGGTAAACTGCGCGGCGATTCCGCACGAGCTGCTGGAAAGCGAGCTGTTTGGCTACGAACCGGGTGCCTTTACGGGAGCAAACCGGCAGAAGCTGGGCAAGTTTGACCTGGCACATGGGGGCACGATCTTCCTGGACGAAATCAGCGAGATGCATCCTGCGCTGCAGGCAAAGCTGCTGCATGTGTTGCAGGATGGAGAATTCTCGCGACTGGGCGGCAAGCGCGATATTGCGGTGGACGTGCGGGTGGTGGCGGCTACGAACAAGCAACTGGAGCGCGCCGTGGAAGAGGGTACGTTCCGCGAAGACCTGTTCTATCGCCTGAATGTGGTCACAATCCACATTCCGCCGTTGCGGGAGCGGCGGGAGGAAATTCCTGTTTTCCTTGATTTCTTCCTGCGCAAGTACAGCGAGTATTACGGGAAACAGCCGCCGCCATTCACCGACTATGCGGTGAGCCGGATGATGGAGTACACGTGGCCGGGCAATATTCGCGAGCTGGAAAACCTGGTGAAGCGCTATGTGATTGTGGGGAACGAGTCGCAGATCATTCGCGAGCTCTCGACTCACAAGCCTCTGATGTCGGCCATGAGTGGAACGGCAGGATGGGAACCAAAAGGGGACAACGGGGGGAACTCGCGTCCAGCACAGGCGGCGGTGGAGGCGGTGATCCACGCAGAGATGGCTGGAGCAGAGCGCGATTCGTTGTCTTTGCTGGAAATCGGACGACGGGCGGCGATGATGGCGGAACGCGAGGCGATCGAGCGCGTGCTGAACCAGACACGGTGGAATCGGCGACAGGCCGCAAAGATTCTGAAAGTGAGCTACAAAGCTTTGCTCAACAAACTAAAGGCGATGGAGGAACAAGATCACCTCAACAAGAAGACTTTTTCTCCCAAATAGTGGCACCGAAATACTACGCTGACAGCCATCCACTTTGGAAAAGCGATATGGCCTTTTCCGGTATTTCAGGAGCGATAACCCAACCTGGTGAATAGTTTAGGAGTTTTCAAAAAACTACTCAGAAATTCTGCTTCGCTGGCCCGGAACGTGCATCATATGTAGTAACAAAGAGGCCGAAATTCCAATGCAAGTCCCTCTCATGAAGTTCAAACTTCTCTTGTCGGCTCCAGTACGGATGGAGCGGCACCTAAATCTTCCTGCCTAAAATTCCCACCCTCCCTTGCCTCTTTCAAAAAGCGACCCAACGAGGGTCGCTTTTTCGTTGCAGGCAGATTGATTCGTCGGAATTCCTGCTCCGTTGGAACCGGTGTCGGCATCCAAAACAGCGCGGAAGAGGCGGAGCGCCTAAAACAATATTGACCGCAGAAATTGCTCTCTGTATGATTTTCGGTTTGTGGCCGAAAGGCGCTCCTGGAAGAGTTGGGGTCAATGAATAAAGAACGCATCGAGCACTTTAAAGAAATACTAGAGACGAAGCGGAAGAATCTGCGCGAGAGCGTTGCGCGTACCGAAGAAGATGGACGCGCGGCACAGGCGACAGACTCGGCGCAGGATATTGCCGATCGCGCGTCAAGCTCCTATCAGAAGGAGTTTCTGTTTGCTCGCAGCAACAATGACAGGCAATTTCTGCAGATGGTGGAACATGCCCTCTCCAACATTGCGGAAGGCACCTATGGAGAATGCGAGCAGTGCGGCAATGCAATCAACGAGCGGCGTCTGGAAGCAGTTCCCTGGGCTCGGCATTGCATTGCGTGCCAAGAAAAGCTGGAACGCGGAGAGTTGGAGCAGGAACAGACACAGGAAAACTAAGTTCGCTGGTCAGCGGGGGAAATCGCTGAAGATCCGGACGGAAGAGGCCGCCTTACTTGGCGGCCATTGCTTTGCGCGCTGGCTGAGGCCGCTGCGGGCGAGCTGCGCTTAAGTCTATTGGCGAGTATGAGGACAGCCGTGAGCGGTAGAAGATGTATGAAGCCATGCAGGGTGACACCACCGGAAACGGATGCGATCCATCCGAGGAGGAGAAAGATGTAAATCCAGTGCTCGGCTCGCTCCATGCGTATCTCCATCCCGGTATTTCCCCCATATTCTTATTTGTATATCCCTTACCTCACGGCGCTCAAAGGCTCCGAATTGAGTGAGAAGAGGGCAATCGATCTCCCGTGGCGTTGAATTGTGAGATGAAATTGAGGACGGAAGAGTTGTGGGCGGAGCAGGCAAATGGCCCTGAATTAGTCGATTTTCACCTGATATTCATGTAGCGCGAAGCGAGTTCCACCAGCAGGAACCGGGGGCAACACGGATGTGAGCCGCTAACATCCCAAGGAGCGATCAAAAGGGGTGCGCTCGCCATGAAGTACTTGTGTGTAGTTTTGCTGGCTGGATTGGCGACGGTGGCCGGTTGTGGATCTGGTACGGGTACGTTCTCTTCGAGCACCGTGGGTGGAGGAGGTGGCACGGGTGGTACCGGGGGCACGACCGGCAGCGGCACGGGCGGAACGGGGGGAACCGGTGGCACGACCGGGGGTGGTACGGGTGGCGGGACCGGCAGCATTCAATCGGTGAACCACATTGTGATCATGATGCAGGAGAATCGCAGCTTCGATCACTACTTTGGGCATCTAGGCGCTTATCGCGCAGCAAACGGTGGAGGCGCGGCAACCGATATTGACGGCACTCCGGCCAATGTGTCCCTGAAGACCTGGGATGGAAGCCCGAATGTTTCGCCTTTCCACATGGTCAGCGCGTGTTCCTACGACATGACCAGCAACTGGCAGGAGACTCACAACACGATCAACCTGACGAACCCGACGCAGGTCACGGGTACTCCCCCGATGAACGGAGCAGCGTCGATGCAAGGCGGATTCTGCGTGCATGATGCGGCGAACAAGGGAACCACGTGTCCAGATCCGGCGGGGGCGCGGGCAATGGGCTATTACACGGAGCGCGAGTTGCCATTCTATTACTGGGCGGCAACGCAGTTTGGCACGTCGAATCGCTGGTTCAGTCCGGCACCGGCACGCACGCAACCGAATCGGATGTATTTGCTGGCGGCAACATCGCAGGGTTACACTTTGCCGCCGACGTCGAGTTTGACGGCGAAGACGATCTTCCAACTACTACAGGAAAACAACATCAGCTGGCGCGTGTACGTGACCGACAACTGGGCCCCCGGGAAAACAGGAGACACGTATATGACGTACTTCCCTTCCTTCACGAATCAGCACATTGCGAATTTCGCTCCGGCGACACAGTTTGCTACCGACGCGGCGAATGGCACGCTGCCGCAGGTTTCGCTGATTGAGACAGGGTATGAAAGTAGCGCCACGGACGAGCATCCACAGGACAACATTCAGAAGGGCGCGGCGTATGTGGCGAAACTGGTGAACGCGCTCATCGGAAGCCCATCCTGGAAGGACAGCGTGTTCTTTGCAACCTACGATGAATTTGGCGGACTGTATGATCACGTGCCGCCGATGCAAACGGTGAATCCGGATGGGATTCCTCCGAAGGATTTGGGTCCGAACGACCCTAAGGGAGACTTTACGATTACGGGATTGCGGGTGCCACTCATTGTGATCTCGCCGTTTACGAAGCTACATTTCGTTTCGAACACTCCGGCGGACTTCACGGCGATGCTGAAGTTCATCGAGACACGGTTCAATCTGCCGTCTCTGAATAAACGGGATGCGGCACAGCCGGATATGACGGAGTTCTTCGACTGGAGCGCGCCGAATATGAGTCCCGGAACGGCTCCCGCACAGCCGGTGAACGCACCTTGCTACCAGGACCATTTGCCGTAGAGCTGGCAAAATACTATGGGAAATGCCCTTGCTAGACGAGGGCATTTTCTTGTTTGCACTTAACTTATAAGGCTCGTCAAAGACTCGCCGGGGATAGTTTCCGATCATCCCACATTCGCCAAAGAGCGGGCGGATGTGGGCCGCCTATATCTTTTGGAACCGCGCTAATTCTTCTCGCTAATTCTTTTCGAAGAAGAGCTCGGAGAGTTTTTGTCGCAGCAATGATCCACCGAAGGCGCCGGCGCATGCGGGAAGTGAAACCAGGAAAGATCCGCCGATACTGGCGCGCGTGAAGTGGGCAGACGGGATGACGAACATCGCGACGAAAATGGCGAGCGGAACCGGAATGCCTACGAGCAAGACCCATCGCCAGGGGCGAGCGGGACGCAGCAGGCCCAGAAGCATGGTGGAAACGGTGACGGCCAAGGCCGAGAGCAGAGCATCGGGTTCTTCCATGGATTCGACGAAAACGTGGAGCAGGCCACAGCCGATGCCGAGGAGAAGGGCGAAAAGTCCGAAGAGAAGGGGAAATCGTTCAGGGCTGGATGAAGTCATGAGGAGCACAGGTCCTTGCGAAGCGATTCTATTCGTAATGGAGGCGGCGAACAACCGGTAGGGTGCATGAGCGGGAGGACACAGGGAGTTGCCGAAGCGAGGCAAGGGGATTATCGTTCTAAGCATGTTCAGAACAGTGGAAGATTTTCTCTATACTTGGAAAGCGGAAAGCAGTTCAACGCTGCGAGTCTTCAGAGCACTGAGCGATGAATCGCTCACGCAGAGCGTGGGGCCGGATGGGTACACGCTGGGCTCACTGGCATCCCATATCACCGGCAGTATCGCCGCGATTCCGGCACACGCGGGACTGCTGCCGATGCCGGAGAAGGCGGTGCTGGCGACGGTGGACGCAATCATTGCAGCGTATGAGAAGAATGCGAATCAACTGACGGATGCTGTCGCGACGAACTGGAAAGACGCGCAGTTGGGTGAAGAGGTGGCGATGTTTGGGCGCAGCTTCCGCAAAGGGGCCGTACTGGCGATTGTGATTGCGCATCAGGGGCATCATCGCGCACAGATGACGGTGCTGATGCGGCAGGCAGGGCTGAAGGTACCGGGAGTGTATGGGCCATCGCAGGCTGACGCGGCGACGGTGGCGCAGAAGAAATAGCTTCAGGAGAGATGGGATTCACAACGGTAAAGAGCCCCACATCTGCTGAATGCGGCGGATGTGGGGCTCTTGTGTTGCGACACGCGCTACTCGTACTTGTAGAAACCGCGTCCGGACTTGCGGCCGAGCCATCCGGCATCGACCATTTTGATCAATAGTGGGCAGGGACGGTACTTGGGATCGCCGAGGCCGTTTTGCAACACGCGCAAAATATCCAGGCAGACATCGAGGCCAATGAAGTCTGCAAGCGTGAGCGGTCCCATGGGGTGCGCCATGCCGAGTTTGAAGACTTCGTCGACGGCCTCGGGGGTGGCGATTCCTTCCATGACGGTGTAGATGGCCTCGTTGATCATGGGCAACAGAATGCGGTTGCTGACGAATCCGGGAGCGTCGTTGACTTCGACGGGAGTCTTGCCGAGCTTCTCGGCGGCGGCTTTCACGGCAGCGTAGGTTTCGTCGCTGGTGGCGATGCCGCGGATGACTTCGACCAACTTCATGACTGGGACGGGATTGAAAAAGTGCATGCCGATGACGCGGTCGGGGCGCTTGGTTTGTCCGGCGAGTTTGGTGATGGAGATGGAAGACGTGTTGGAGGCAAGAATGGTTTCGGCGGGGCAGAGCTGATCGAGCTGCTGGAAGAGTTGCTGCTTGATTTCAAAGCGCTCGCTGGCGGCTTCGATGACGAGTTGCGCTCCTGCCAGAGGATCGCGAGAGAGAGTGCCCTGAATGCGAGCCAAAGCAGCATCGCGTTCGGCGGAAGAGAGCTTGGATTTTTCCACTTCGCGGGCGAGATTCTTGTTGATGGCAGCGAGGCCGCGGTCGAGAAAACGCTGTTCGACTTCGACGAGGATGACGTTGAATCCGGCTTTGGCGCAGACATGGGCGATTCCGTTGCCCATGGTTCCGGCGCCAACGATGCCGATGGTTTGAATGGTCATGAGGTGCTCCTTGCGCAGCTCCGCAGAGGGCGGATTAGCGAACGGATGAGTGTATCAGAGAGGAACAGCGCCGGAAATATCCCCAGACTGAACTTTATGTTTTGTGTGTTCCAAAACGTGAGCTAGATACTTTCTTGGTACCGAGCGGGAAAGCAACACTTACGTTTGAGTTCGACGGCCAAGAGCAGCGGTAGGCATTCGATCAGTCACACTGGACTCGGGATAATAATTCGCAGGTAAACGAGATTGCTGTACATTACATCAGCTTAAACTCAATGAGCCCCGGATTCATTAAATCCGGGGCTCATTGTTTTGCTTTGATGATAGTTACTTCCCTTTTGCTACCGCGAGACGGGCTTCGGCTCGGGAAAGAGCAAGGGAGGCTTCCTCGTAGGCAGCAGAATCTTCGGCCGACTTCAGGTGCTCCTGGGCACGGACACGGGCGGCTTCGGCGCGAGGGACATCGATGTCTTCGGAGCGCTCGGCGGTCTCGGCAAGGATGGTGACCTTGTCGGGAAGAACCTCGGCAAATCCCCAGGCAACGGATAGGCGCGTGGTGGCGCCTGCATTGGTGTAGGTAATTTCGCCGACGGCGAGCTCGGTAATGAGCGGTGCGTGGCCGGGAAGGATTCCGAGATAACCGTTACGGCCGGGTATCTGGATCTGTTCGGCGCGGTCCTTTACGACCTGGCGCTCCGGCGTGACGATTTCGAGTTCGATAGTGTCTGACATGTAAAGATTCCTGGTAAAGCAAAAAGCAAGTCCGGTGGATCAAAAGCAAAAGCAACAACAAATGCGCAGATCAAAGGCAAATGGCCCACTCAACGAAAAGAGCGTTGATTGAGTGGGCCAGCCGATGAGCGGCCCACTCACGGATGCTTAGGCTTTTGCCTTCATCTGCTCGGCGGCTTCGAGAACTTCATCGATGGAGCCCTTCATGTAGAAGGCCTGCTCGGGGATGGCGTCGTGCTTGCCATCGATGATTTCCTTGAAGCTGCGGACGGTGTCCTCGACTTTGACGTACTTGCCGGGGAATCCGGTGAACTGCTCGGCGACGTGGAAAGGCTGCGAGAGGAAGCGCTGAACCTTGCGGGCGCGCGACACGGTGAGCTTCTGGTCTTCGGAGAGTTCGTCGATTCCGAGAATGGCAATGATGTCCTGAAGATCCTTGTAGGTCTGTAGGGTACGCTTCACGCTCTGGGCCACGTCGTAGTGATCCTGGCCGACAACACGCGGATCGAGAATGCGCGAGGTGGAAGCCAAGGGATCGACGGCGGGGTAGATGCCGATTTCGGTCAGGGCGCGGTTGAGCACCGTGGTGGCATCGAGGTGAGCAAAGGTGGTGGCCGGAGCCGGATCCGTTAAGTCGTCGGCAGGCACGTAGATGGCCTGCACGGAGGTGACGGAACCCTTCTTGGTGGAAGTGATGCGCTCCTGCAATTCGCCCATTTCGCTGGCGAGGTTGGGCTGGTATCCCACGGCGGACGGCATACGGCCGAGCAGCGTCGAAACCTCAGAACCGGCCTGAGTGAAGCGGAAAATGTTGTCGATGAAGAGCAGCGTGTCCGCGCCTTCGGCGTCGCGGAAGTGCTCGGCGACGGTGAGGCCGGTCAAAGCTACGCGGAGACGCGCCCCTGGAGGCTCGGTCATCTGGCCGTAGATAAGTGCGGCCTTGGACTTGGCGGGATTACCCGCCTCGATGACGCCAGACTCCTGGAATTCGAGCCAGAGATCATTGCCTTCGCGGGTGCGCTCGCCGACTCCGGCGAAGACCGAGTAGCCGCCGTGTTGCTTGGCAACGTTGTTGATCAATTCCTGAATGACGACCGTCTTGCCGACACCGGCTCCACCGAAAAGTCCGATCTTACCGCCCTTAAGGAAGGGCTGGATGAGATCGATGACCTTGATGCCGGTTTCAAACATTTCGGCGCGAGTGGACTGCTCATCGAAGGCCGGAGCGAGACGATGAATCGGCATGCGAGTGTCCGAGCCGATGGGTCCGAGGTTGTCGACCGGCTCGCCGATGACGTTCATCACGCGGCCGAGTGTCTGACGGCCTACGGGAACGCTGATAGGGCCGCCGAGGTCGATGGCCTTCATGCCGCGAACCATGCCCTCGGTGGGTTCCATGGCGACGCAGCGGACGCGGCCTTCGCCGAGGTGCTGCTGCACTTCGAGGACGACGTTGACGGGCTGAGGAACATTGAAGCCATCGCTGACTACGCGAAGGGCGGTGTAGATGAGCGGAATCGCCGTCTCCGTGAACTGAACGTCCACGGCGGGACCAGCGATCTGAATAACGTGTCCGATGTTTTCAGGCATATGAGCAAAACCTAGTTTCTGTTTAAAAAAAGTTTCAACGTTTCAAGGTTCCAAAGTTTCAAGGTTAAAACCTCAAAGCAGAAACCCGTGGATCTATCTCGTTTGCTTTCGCTTGCGCGAGAGCTGGTTACAGCGCAGCGGCTCCGCTGACGATTTCGATAATTTCCTTGGTGATGGCGGCTTGCCGCGCCCGGTTCATGGTGAGCGTGAGCGAGTCGATCAATTCACCGGCATTGTTCGTTGCTGAATCCATGGCGGTCATGCGGGCGGCGTGTTCGGCGGCAACCGATTCCAGCATTGCGCGGTAGATCTGCACGATGACGTACTTGGGAAGCAGCGCGCGGAACAGTGTGGCAGCGGGCTGCTCGTAAATGTAATCCACCTGCGAGGTGGCAAAGCCAGCGGCGCGGCGGTCGATCTCGGATGTGTCCTGCGCTTCGAGGCTGACGCCGGCGGTGGTGGCTGCTTCGCCGACACGCTCGCGCTCTTCGGTGGAGAGCTCGATGGCATCCTCGATGTCGCGCTCGCCAAGCGAGCCGACGGGCAGAACCTGCTCAACGACGAGGCGCTGCGCGATGACCGACTTGAATTCGTTGAAGACGATGTAAACGGCATCGATTTCCGAATTGGCGTAGCGCTCGATGATGTCTTCGGCGATGGGCGCGACGTGGTCGAAGGTCGGCGCCTTGAGTATTCCAAGATGCTCGCCGGTGACACGCACGGGCGCGGTACGCTCTTCGTTAGCGGCCTGCGCAGGATAGCGGCGACGGAAGTAGTCGCGGCCTTTGCGACCAACGCACTCGATATCCACGTTGATGTTGGACTTGGTGTCGAGAAAGCGCTGCGCAGCCTTGAGTAGATTGGAGTTGAACCCTCCGGCCAAACCGCGGTCGCCGGTGACGACGACGAGAACGATGTTGCGCTCCTCGCGCGTCTCCAACAGGGGATGCTTCGCTTTGCCGGTATCAGGATCGATGACATCGGCACGCTCGACCAGCGACTTCAGCACGTTGGTCAGCATCTGCGCATAGGGGCGGGCGGCCAAGGCACGGTCCTGCGCGCGACGGAGCTTGGCGGCAGAGACCATCTTCATGGCCTTGGTGATCTGCCGCGTGCTCTTCACGCTACGGATACGACGCCGGATGTCCAGAACGCTAGGCATATTCGTTCACTCTGGAGTGCCCCTACTTCGCAGCCGTTGCTACGGCTGGCTTGCGATTGGCTTCGCGGTCGGCAAGAAAACGTTCCTTGGCTTCCTTGAGAGTCTTGGAAATGTCGGCCTTGATGTCGTCGTTGAGCGCCTTCTTCTCCGCAATGTTCTTGAACAACGCGGGATTTGCGGTCTCAACGTAGGTGTACAAAGACTTCTCGAAGGGGCGCACATCTTCAATCGCCAGATCGTCGAGGAACCCATTGGTGCCGGCGTAGATCGAAAGAACCTGGTGAGTGAAAGGCAGCGGCTCGAATTGTCCCTGCTTGAGCAGTTCGACGAGGCGAGCGCCGCGATTCAACTGTGCCTGCGTGGCCTTGTCGAGATCGGAGCCAAACTGCGCGAAGGCAGCCAGTTCGCGATACTGCGCGAGTTCCAGCTTGAGGCTGGAACCGACCTGCTTCATAGCCTTGACGGCAGCCGAGAATCCGACGCGAGAGACCGAGATACCGACGTTTACAGCCGGGCGTACGCCGGAGTTGAACAGATCGGCTTCGAGAAAGATCTGACCGTCGGTAATGGAAATGACGTTGGTCGGAATGTAGGCCGAAACGTCGCCTGCCTGTGTTTCAATGATCGGCAGGGAAGTGATGGAGCCTCCGCCGAGCTTGTCATTGAGCTTGCTGGAACGCTCCAGCAGACGGGAGTGGAGATAGAAAACATCGCCCGGGTAGGCTTCGCGCCCCGGTGGACGGCGGAGCAACAGCGAAATTTCGCGATAGGCCGCAGCGTGCTTCGAGAGATCGTCGTAGATGACGAGGGCGTGGCGCTTGGTGTCGCGGAAGTATTCGGCAATAGCGGTGCCTGAATAGGGCGCGATGTATTGCAGCGGCGCGGGATCGGAGGCGGAAGCGACGACGACCACCGAGTAGGCCATGGCGCCGGCTTCTTCAAGGGTCTTGACGACCTGGGCAACGGTCGAGCGCTTCTGACCGATGGCGACGTAAACGCAGATTAAATCGCCACCCTTCTGGTTGATGATGGTGTCGAGGCAAATGGCCGTTTTGCCGGTCTGGCGGTCGCCGATGATGAGTTCGCGTTGGCCTCGGCCAATGGGAATCATGGCGTCGATGGCCTTGATACCGGTCGCCATCGGTTCGCGGACAGGTTGACGGTCAATGACGCCGGGAGCAATGCGCTCGACGGGATTGAACTGGTCGGTGACGATAGGACCCTTGTCATCGATGGGCTGACCGAGGGCGTTCACGACGCGTCCTATAAGGGCGTCGCCAACGGGAACGCTCATGATCTTGCCGGTGCGCTTGACCTGGTCGCCTTCCTTGATTTCGGTGGCTTCACCGAGAAGCACGGAGCCGACCTGATCCTCTTCGAGGTTCATGGCCAGGCCCGCAATGCCATGCGGGAAAGAAAGCAGTTCGCCAGCCATGACCTTGTCGAGACCATGAATGCGGGCGATGCCGTCACCAACGGAGATCACGGTTCCGACTTCGTCGACGGTGATCTTGTTTTCGTAGTTCTCAATCTGCTCACGAATGAGCTGTGTAATCTCGTCTGCTTTAATCTGGGCCATTTTAGCTCTCAGCTACCTTTGCCAGCTATCCGCGGGCAGGGTGCTCAATTGATGGAAATCCATTGCTACTGGAACGCCAGACATCGGCGATCCTGAAAACTGTGCGGGAACCTGAGTTCCCAACTCTTCTGACACGCCCACATCCGCCAAGGCGACTGCAGGTCACCTAATTCTCAGTTAACTGCTGGCGGAGGCGCTGCAACTGTCCGCGCACGGAGCCATCGTAAATGGTACTGCCAACACGAACCTTGACTCCACCGATCAACTTGTCATCGGTTGAGTAGTGCGGCAGAACTGCCTTTCCGGTCAGGCGCGAGATTTCAGCAACCAGCGACGAGCGCTGCTCAATTCCAAGTTCACGGGCGCTGACGATTTCTGCATCGACGCGTCCGTTGCGGCTGTTGAGTTCAACATCCAACAGCTTGGCGATTTCCGGAAGCAGCGCGATGCGATTCTGGTCGATGAGCACGGCGATGAAATTGCGCAAAGGACGTTCGGTCGCGCCAAGCTTCTCGCAAAGCGCGTCGAGAACCCGATGCTTCTGCTCGACAGGAATGGCAGGCGACTCCCATACTTCGCGAAGATCGTGGCTTTCCTGGAATGCAGCGACGAGCGAACGAAGATGCTCGACCGCTTTGGTCGCGTCCAGGTTAGAGGCGGCGACTACATCGGCAAAGGCGCGGGCGTAACGGCTGGATACGGCTGCCATTATTTGCCATCCTTTCCGAGTTGTTCGGCGAACTCGCGAACCAGAGCGTGGTCGGCCGCATCATCCACATTGATTTTCTTCTCGGCGAGATCGACCGCAAGGTCGGCAACGAATGCCTTGAGTTCGCGCTGCGCGGTGCGGGCGGCGGCGGCGATTTCCTGCTCGGCGGAAGCGACAATGTTCTTCTTATCCTGCTCGGCCGCCTCCTTTATGCGTTGCTCTTCCACGCTGAAATCAGCTTCGGCGGCGGTGCGGATTCCGGCGATTTCGCCGTCGAGCCTGGAAAGACGGGTTTCAATTTCGGCGAGACGCGCACTGGCTTCGGCGCTGGCCTTGCGAGCGTCTTCAATTCCCTTCTGAATCTCGGCGGTGCGCGGAGCAAATCCGTGAGGCAGCGCCTTGCGCACGATCCAAACGAGGGCCGCGGCGAGAATCAGGAAATTGATGATGAGGAAAAGCCAGTAAACAGCTTCTTTGGAGAGGCCGGTTTTGGCGGCAACTCCGCGCACCATGGAAGAGTATTTGAACTGGATGTTCTCTTCCTCTTCTTCGGCGGGAGCGTGATTTCCTTTGGCTTCAGCGGCTGGCTTTGCCGGTTCAGACTGCTGCGCGACGACCGCAGATTGCGCGGAGGCAGCGGGGTGCTGAGACTCGGTGCTGGACTGAGCAAACAATGCGCCGGAGGCAAGGACGATGGCCGAGGCAAGAACGTAGACATGAATTCGTTTGGACATTATCGGCCGCCCACAACGGATGCCGGGCTGGTACCGGCAGTTTGGAGAATGGTCTGAATGATCTGGCCGGCGAGGCGGTCGCTCTCGACAGGAAGGGTGGCGCGAGCGGCAGCAGTTTCCTGCTCCATCTGGGCCTTGGCCTCGGCAATCTGCCGCAGGGCACGTTCGCGGGCCTGGGCCACGGCAGCGCCACGGGCATCGAGAGCCTGCTTGCGACGGGTGTCCAGGGCCTTGAAGACGGCCAGACGGGCTTCGCGTAGGCGGGTCTCGTATTCAGTCGCGCGCGCGGCAGCGACACCGATGTCGGCGCGCGCCTTCTCGACAGCTCCCTGGGTGCGTTTGCGGCGCTCGGCCAAAACGGCCTCCAGTGGCTTGTGTACGATCACATGGTACAGGCCATAGAGCGCCAACAGGAGCACCACGGTGGGGATGGCGCCGAGCAGTAATTCACCTAATTGCTTGAGGGTTTGTTCCATTTCAATATCGTGAGTGCGACAGCCGAGAAGTATAGGGATCCAAAGGGAACTCCCGAAACTAACATTCCCTAAGTGGCACTGTCAATGTTTGCCTTTGTAATCTATAAAGTTAGCCCGTTTCGGTCAACAAAAACGGGAAAAATCAGGAAACGGCTCTCGATCTTTCTTGACTCGCCGCGCGATAGCGCTACCATACGCCTATCGCCTCCGATCCACTTCAGGATCGAATGGGCCTATGGATGAGGAAGTGGCACCGCTCCTCGCCCATAGGCCCATTTAATTTTCTTACGCGCCTAAATGCAAGCAAAATCGTCTCTGATTCTCACGAATGTAAGGCTTCTGCCTTACTAAGTCCACAGGAGTGTTTACAGGCTACCTGGATTCTAATCTTTCTCGCCTGCCGTCGCGGGTTTGACCTCGGTTGACTTCATGGCAGCGCCATCGGCGACGATGAAGCGCTCGAGTCTTCGCAGCAACGAGCGCGGCGCGTCCACCTCGAATTCCACCATCTCATTTTCTCCATATTGACGAGACAGAACAATGGAGCGCGACTCGATTTGTGCGAGCGCCTTTCCTTCCGACTGCGGAACGCGCAGATGGGAGCGCTCGACAGGGTCGAGATCCAAATGGGCGTCGACGGCGGCGAGGAGGCGGTCGAGATGAAGTCCACGGGCGGCGGAGATATGCACGTCATCCGGGGTGTCCTTGAGGGTGAGGCGCGTCTCGTCATCGAAGAGATCAATCTTGTTGAGGACGTGAATCTGTGGCTTGTCGAAGGCGTCGAGCTCGCGCAGGACGGACTCGACCTGGGCCATTTGTTCAGCGGCCGTAGGACTGGTGGCGTCGGTTACCTGGAGCAGGATGGCGGCGCGCTGCACCTCTTCAAGCGTGGCCCGGAAAGCGGAGACGAGTGTCGTGGGAAGGTTGCGGATGAAGCCTACTGTGTCCGACAAGAGCACATCGCGACGCGAAGGCAGAGTCACGGTGCGCAGAGTGGGATCGAGGGTGGCAAACATGCGCGAGCTTTCGACCACTCCGGCGCGGGTGAGCGCGTTGAACAAAGTTGACTTGCCGGCGTTGGTGTAGCCGACGAGGGCAACGACCGGAACTGGAATGCTTTCGCGGCGCTGGCGCTGCTGCGAACGGACGCGGCGCACATCCTCGATCTGCTCCTTGACGTGCTTGATGCGGCGATGGATTTTTCGGCGATCGGTTTCGAGCTGAGTTTCGCCGGGACCTCGGGTGCCGATGCCGCCGCCTAACTGCGACATCTCCGCACCGCGCCCGCCAAGGCGAGGAAGCATGTATTCAAGCTGGGCAAGCTCGACCTGGAGCTGACCTTCACGGGTTCGGGCGTGGCGGGCAAAAATATCGAGAATGAGTTGGGTGCGGTCGACGACGCGGCAATCGAACTCGCGTTCGAGATTGCGAAGCTGGGACGAGGAGAGTTCGTGGTCGAAGATCAAGACGCCGGCACCGGCCATTTTGGCGGCGGCGGCTACCTCCTCGACTTTGCCGCGCCCAATGAGCGTGGCCGGATCGGGGCGGTCGCGGCGCTGGAGAACCTCGCCCACGACAATCGCTCCAGCGCTCTCGGTGAGTTCGCGAAGTTCGGCGAGGGACTCCTCGGCGTTGAACGGCACCGCGTGGTCTTCTGCGTCGAGACGCAAGGTTTTCGAAGCCGACCTGGCCTGTAGCGCTTGGGGAGGAATGCGCGCAGGCTCCCGCGCAGAGTCATCTACAGGCTCCTGTTCGCCACGAGGGCGGGGATGAGGACGGCTGCGGAATTCGACTCCGACCAGAAACGCGCGTTCGAGTTCGCCAGGAAGACGGGGGCGCTCCGCTGCTGACGCTGCGGCTTCCAGAGAACCGGGCAAACGACGCTCAGCGATGACTCACCCCTGCGACGTAGACGAAATGGGCGTAGCGGGAACAGCGGGAGAAGCTGCCGCCGGTTGCGTCGCGTGAGCGGGGCGCTCCAGATGGGGGGCGCGCGCCATGACTACGGTGGAAATGGCGTGCTTGAAGATTAGCTGCTCCTGATTATTGGTCTCAAGCACGACGGAATACTTATCGAACGAGCGAATGCGTCCGGAAAGCTTGACGCCGCTAAGAAGGTAAATCGTGATGACGGATTTGTCTTTCCTTGCAGTGTTGAGGAACGAGTCTTGTATGTTCTGTGCCGGCTTGCTTTCCATCGGTCACTTCTCCTTCAAATAGAACAGCCAGAAATCCAGAAACACCGCCCCGAAAAATCGGCGCGGGTTGAACCCTGTCCGGTGGGGGAAAATCGCGTCTCCCGGACAAGCCAATACGATACGGCCTTAGCCGCGCAATTTCAACTTGGATGCGAGTTTAAGGTAGGGAGAGTCTTAGGAGGCGAATTTGACCGGATCGTTTCGGTAAAAAGAAGGGAGCCCGAAGGCTCCCCCAAAAAGTGTCGCAGATAGAGCTAAAGCTAAAAGATGTATTTCACTACAAGCTGCATGGTGCGCGCATTGTTAGAGAAAGCTTGCTTTGGATTGTTGAACGCGCTGCCACCGGAAACACGGACGTAATTGGTGATCAGGTTGCTCGTACCTCCCAGGAAGGTGTTCACGGTGTTGACACTGCCAGGAATGTACTGAGAATGGTTGAACACGTTGAATGCGTTTGCTCCAAACTCAAATGAACTCCGCTCCCTGATAGTGAGGCGCTTCACCGCAGTTAGATCCCAGTTGTTCGTACGAGGGGTTGCTAGTGTGTTGCGGCCAACGTCTGCTCGCGCACCCTTTCCCGCCTGAACATACTGTGCTGTGGGATCAACCGCGACATAAGCAACCGTGTCGCCAGCTGGATTATGCACTGCGGTAACTGTTGTCCCGGTACCAGGCCTACCGTTTGGATTGAAAATGGTGCGATCCGGGGCGGAGTCGCCGTTCAGGTTAGAGTCCACACCGCTCTGCGCCGTGAAGTACTCAGGAGATTGAATTGTCCACTGCGGTGCAATTTCCCAATTGCCGAGCAGGTTCTTGGCAAGCCAATTTGATGAGCCCTTAAAGAATGGCACGTTGTAGATGGTTTCCACGGTGAAGCGGTGACGACGATCGAGTGCTGACGTGGAAAACTCCGACTTAAAGTCTTGCGAATCCTGGGCCCGGCGAGGGGTGAGCATGGTCGAGAACACATCCGCAGTGGAATTGTCCTGAGCATGGCTCCAAGTGTAAGACGCAAGAAACTGAAGGTTGTTGGTCATGTTACGGGTTACCTGCGCTTGCAATCCGTGGTAAATAGATTGGCCCCACGCTTGGTAGGAAGTGATGGGACCAGTGAAACCGGCAGCCGAATACGCCGGAATGATCCTAGGCTGGTCATTGATCTGGGCCAAAGTTGTTTGCAAAGTGGCAATGGTCGCGGCATCTGGCTGAGTGAAGAAGGTCGGCAGGTACGTGTTTGCCGTCACTCTCGGCTGAATGTTGAGCTGTTGCTGCACCGGCAGATGGATACCGCGAGTACCTACATAACGAACTTCAACTGTGTACTTACTGGCAAATACATGCTGAATTCCAATATTCCAGGATTCGGAATATGGAAGCTTCTGGTTCACCGGCAGGTAACCGCTAGTGGCAGCGCGTTGGTCTGCCACAGTAGCAAACGTGTTTAGGCCGGTACCCTTACCAGCAGGAAGACCGCCATTTGCCAGAAATGCAGTGGTGGACCAATTGCAACCGCCGGATCCGTTTGTGCTCTGCGAAACATCGCAGGTTCCGCCGTATTGCGGAGGAACTGTCAGAAGGCCAAGATTGTCATACAGCACGTCGTACGCGATTCCAAAGCCACCGCGGATAGAGGTGGTTCCGGAATTACCAGGAGAGTATGCAAATCCAATACGAGGAGCAAAGTTCTTGTACTGGGGTTGCGGCGCTCCGAAATTAATCAGGCCTGGTACGCTGGCTGCGGAATTCAGCTTCTGCATACGTTCGCTGAACGCCACAGAGGTGAACTCCCAGCGGAGTCCAAGATTGAGTGTCAAATTCTTGGTAACACGGTAGGAGTCGTTGCCGTAAAGGTAAACTGCAGCCTGGTCACCATAATAGGTGTTGCTGCCGGTCGACCTCTGACCGGTTTGCGAGGGCACCTGATCAAAGAGAAATTCTTCTGTTGTCGCGTACTCGTAATCGCCGCGTGCACGCTGGGTGAATCCCTGCGGCGCAATGTACTTTCTGCCTTCCACACCGAACTTCAATGTGTGCTTGCCCTTGATCCACGAAATGTTGTCCGTGAGTTGATAGACGTTCTGAACGCCAAACTGCGGAGCATTCGGATCAGGTCCCACCTGTGTGGACGCCAAATCGTCAAACGTTAGGTTTGGGAACGAGTCAGTGCCGGGAAATGAAAAATTTCCGGCAACATAGGTTTGGGTGTTGCGATTGAAACCAAGCCGGAACTCATTCGTCAGTGTCGGCCCGAAGGTATGGAACTCGCTTATGGTCAAGAGTTGATTCCGAACCGGAACCGTAGTGTAAAAGGTAGGAACGTTCGCTGCAGTATCGGTTGAATCGTTCTTTTGATAGATGTATCGGACTCGGATCTGGTCCTTAGCGGACAAGTTGAAGTCAACACTATTGGCGGTGGTGTAGGTGTTATTAAAGGCTGCGGGGGTGTAGTCGATCTCACCCAGTTGTGCTTTAATTTCGCCCGCAGTCGCCACGTCACAGCTACCCTTACCGTCAGCTGCCGTTGCTGCCGTACCGAGATACTTCTTCAGTGCGCCCAGGTTTGCCTGGCTTACTCCAGCAGTCCCGGTGATCTGTTGGTAACCGAGAGCGGTGGGAGCACAAGCAACGAGGCTACCAACAACCTGGTGAATCGGATTGTATTCATGGTTGGTAAAGAAAAAGAGTTTGTCTTTTATGATGGGGCCACCAACTTGACCGCCATAACGATTGTTGTCGTAAGCCGGATTGGTAAAATGTGGTCCGGTCTGGGTCCGAGCATTCGAGGCATCAATTGCGTTCAGGTTGCGGTTCTGGAAGTACTCGTACGCGCGACCGTGCCATTTGTTGGTTCCACCAATGAGTGTCTGGTTGAACTGTCCGCCCGAGGAGTGACCAAATTCGGGGGAGAACTGATTCTGCAAAATCGTAAAGTTCTCAACCGCATCATTGGGAATAGTTACGACGGGACCGGTAACCGACTTGCTGTTGTTGTCTACGCCTTCGACCGTGAAATTGTTGTTGCGCGGGCGCTGACCGGAAACGGAAGGGCCAGTTCCGACACCTATTCCGCCACTGCTGGCGACGCCTGCATTCAAGAGGGAAAGGTTAAGAACGCCCAGTCCTACGGTTGCTGTCGGCAAATCCTGGTTTTCTTTGACTTCAAACGTGTTCTCGATTTGATGAGTGGTGGTATCAATCGCCACGGCTCCGGCCGTAACCTCAATCACTTCACCTTTGGAATCAACAGATGCAGTGATATTGGCTGTCACAGCCTTATTGAGCTGGACAGCAATGTCCTTATACCCGCCCTTCAACCCTGCCGCAGAAGCCTGAACGCTATAGTGGCCTGCCGGAAGGTTGGTGAAACGATATTCACCTTGAGCGTTGGTGGTGGTTGTTTGCTTCAGGCCAGTCCCTAGATTCAAGACGTTAACCTCAGCGTCTGCAACCACTGCACCCGAGTTATCGGAAACCGTACCGACAAGGTCGCCACTAATAGCCTGGCCAAACGCCAGCGCAGACGTCAGCAGCAGTAGGAGTGCCAGTGTTGCGAACCGAGTAATAGATCGGTATTCGCCCTTGAGCTCCATTTGATCTTTATCTCCTTCGAAATAGAAACGACGGTAATTGGCAATTCTTCTAGATCAGAGACCCGCGTTTCCAAAACTTCACGCAGCGCCACTCTGAGCTTCAGCGGAATAAAAACTTAAGCCAATTCCTGAGAACAACTAAATTTCCCTTTGGATTAATGAGCAATTCTGTTTCCAACATACGTTTTGTCAATTTCGCCTATTTTTCGCTTATCCAGGTGGTCTGCGAGATCGAAGGTGGGTTTCTTGATTCCAACTAAGGGATAAATCTATGAAATTTGGTATCGAGAACATTTATTGTCGTTTATCCGATGAGGAGCCACTTGCACGGCGCACTTGGGAAGCGCGAAATCCTTCCTCTCACCCTCTCCGAAGTCGCCTATAATACGTGACCATGGACGAACGGGAGTTTTACGACGAGAAGCAGGAAACCAAGAAACATATGCTGACCTGTCCGCATTGCCGACAGGAAGGCGAGTATGAGGTGGGCTGGATTGTGCGCATGAAGAAGAAGTCGCTGCCGCCGCGAGCCGACGAGCGTGACAGGGCGAAGTACGCTAAGGCTCAGAGCTACATGGTGCGCAAGGACGATCTGCTGGCTTGCAAGAATGTGCGCTGCCGCAAGCGGTTTGAGATCGCCGGGATTCAGACGGTCGCCTTTTTATAGAAAGTCACGAAAAATAGCAATTTTGAGGGGACGCTTTCGGGCGTCCCTTTTCAGCGAACGCTTGTTTGCCTCGCGCTCCCCGCATTCACGTCTGAAGGGGTAACTATGGGTGAGCGCGGTTGCGGATTGAACAAAATTGCAGGCGAGAAGTGAATGAGTATTCAGTTTGCCATTGGGAGAGATATACTCTTCGGTCCGGCAACAGAGTTCTGGTTGCTGGCCTGTAACACAGAAGAGATGAAGCCGGGGTGGCTTCCCTCTCTCTTAAGAATCTCGGGTGGTTCCGGACACGGGTGTCCTCTGTTTAAAACTTAAAGATTATCGAGGTGCAGGTGAAAATCCTGGTTTGCATGAAGCAGGTACCGCAAAAAGACGCGCCTCTCAAGCTGAATGAGAGCGCAACATGGATCCGCGAAGACGTGGGCTATGAGGTGAACGAGCCCGATGCTTACGCGCTGGAAGAAGCGTTACGGCAGAAGGAGAAAAACGGCGGCGAGGTCGTGGTAATCACGGCCGGTCCGGCGCGGGCGCAACAGGTGTTGCGGGAAGCACTGGCGAAGGGAGCCGATCGGGCAATTCATCTGGAAGACGACCGCTTTGTTACGCTGGACGCTTTCAACATTGCGCGGGCGTTTGCCGAGGCGATTAAGGATGAGAAGTTCGACCTGATCTTTACCGGATTGCAGTCGGACGACTTTGGCTACGCGCAGACTGGCGTGCTGATGGCTGAGTTGATGGGCTGGGCGCACGCCACGATCATCATGCACATTGAGACCAAAGACGGCGGCATCCGGGTGAAACGCGAGTTGGAGAGCGGCTTCTTCCAGAATGTCGATATGCCGCTGCCGTCGGTGCTGACAATTCAATCGGGCATCAGCAAGCTGCGCTATGCGACGCTGATCGGCATTAAGCAGGCGAAGAACAAACCGTTGCGCAAGGTGACCTTCGATGAAGTTTCGGGGGCGCTGAAGCCCAATCAGTTGACCATTGAGCGGCTCTACATACCGAAGAAAACCAAGCAGACGGAAATCATTCAAGGCTCGGCGCAGGACGTGGCGAAAAAGCTGGTGGCCAAGCTGCGCGACGAAGTGCGCGTTCTGTAGTGCGCATTCCGCGGCGCTGCGGATACATCCGGCAAGAGGAGCACTGATGACGATGGTGACGGAAGCCATGAAAGACACGCGCGAAGACCGCGAGCAGGCACGAGAGAGAGTGAATGTCCTCCGGATTGTGGGAGGGCTGTTCGTGATGATGGCGCTGCTGCTCTACTTCTTCCACCTGGCGGAGGCGCCGATGGGAAGACACACGATCGGAGTGCTGGCGGCGGGGTTTGGCGTCATCGGCGTGGTGCTGCTCTGGGTGGGACAGGTCAAGATTCGCGCACTGCGATAACCATTAAGGACGATACGAGGACAGACAAGATGGCGGATACGATTCTGGTGGTAGTGGAGCAGCGCGAAGGCAAGCTGAACCGCGTCTCCTTTGAGACACTGACAGGCGCACAGGCGCTGGCCAAGCAGACGGGATGGACGCTGGAGGCTGCCGTGGTGGGCAGCAACATTGCATCGGTGGCGGCGGAAGTCGCGAAAACGGCGGTGGCGAAGGTGTATGCCATCGAAGATAAAACGCTGGAGCAATACACTCCGGATGGCTTTGCGGCGGCACTGAAAAAATTCATCGAGAGCAGCAAGCCGAAGCTGGTGCTGCTGCCGCACACCTACCAGGTACGCGATTTCGCGCCGAAGCTGGCGGCATCGCTGGGGCAAGTGCTGGTGAGTGATGCAATCGGCTGCAAGGTCGATGGTGGAAAGCTGATTGCGACGCGGCAGATGTTCCAGGGAAAGTTTGCTGCCGATGTATCGCTGGCGGGCGAGGGTCCGTGGTTTGTGAGCTTCCAGACGGGCGCGTTCAGGGGCGATCAGGTGGAGGCCGGTACGGCACAGGTGGAATCGGTGAACGCGAGCACGGGCGAGATTCGGACAAAGCCGGAAGCACCGTTCCAGGAAGCCAAGCAGGCGGTCGATCTTTCGCAGGCAGAGATCATCGTGTCCATTGGGCGCGGGATCAAAGAGCAGAAGAATATCGAGATTGCCAAAGCACTGGCCGATGCGCTGGGCGGCGAGATTGCGGCATCGCGTCCGATCTGCGACGCGGGATGGCTGCCAATGGAACGCCAGGTGGGGTCAAGCGGACAGACGGTGAGTCCGAAACTGTATCTTGCGCTGGGAATCAGTGGCGCGATTCAACACATCGTCGGAATGAAGGGGTCGAAAACGATCATCGCGATTAATAAAGATGCGGAGGCTCCGATCTTTGAGATTGCAGATGTGGCGGTGGTGGGGAATTTGTTTGAGATTGTTCCGGCGCTGACGGAGGAAGTGAGAAAGGCGAAGGCGTAAGGTTTCGCAAGGTTGAAAGGTTTCGCGAGGTTTCGCAAGGTAAAGGCAAAGGCGTAAGGTTTCGCGAGGTAAAGGAAAGAGTAGCGAGGTAGAGGAAGTTACTTGTCGAACAATTATCGAAATCTGCTGGTATGGCAAAAGGCGAAGACCCTGGCTATCAATGTTTACCGCGTGACAGAACAGTTTCCTCGCAGCGAAATATTTGGACTGACGAACCAAATGCGAAGAGCCGGAGTTTCGGTGCCTTCCAATATCGCCGAGGGACAGGGACGCGGAACGAGGCCGGATTTTTCCAAATACCTGTGCATCGCACGCGGTTCATTGCAGGAATTGGAAACTCAGATCGATATTGCGATGGAACTCAAACTCGGTAAGGCGGAGGAACTGGCAAAGCTCCACGAGGATTGTTTCCAAATTCTCGGATTGCTAAATCGCCTATTGAAAGCAATCGAATCAAAAGCGAGAGCATAGGGTTTTCAACCTTGCCAACCTTGCGAAACCTTGCAACCTCGCGAAACCTTGTCCCGAAAGGCATCCATGATCTTTCGTACACCAATAGAAGGAATTGAACATCCGGAGATGGAAGCCGACGTGGTTATCGTTGGCGGCGGACCGGCGGGAATGGCTTGTGCGCTGAGGCTTTCACAGTTGATCGATGCGCACAATGCGTCGCATCCTGATGCGCAGCTCTCCAAGGAAAACATTTATGTACTGGAGAAGGGGCGCGAGATTGGGCAGCACTGTTTGTCGGGCGCGCTGCTCGATCCCAAGTCGATGAATGAGCTGTTGCCGGAGTGGCGGAAGGAAGCACCATTCGAGGCTGAAGTCACCAGCGACAGCGTTTATTTCATGACGCGCAAGAGTGCGTTCAAGGCTCCGATTACACCGCCTCCGATGCAGGATCATGGGAATTATGTGATCAGCCTCAACCGCTTTGCCAAGTGGCTGGGCGCAAAGGTGGAGGAGACGGGGATCACGATCTTTACCGGATTTGCGGGAAGCGAATTGCTGTTTGAGGGCAATCGCGTGGTGGGCGTCCGCACCGACGACAAAGGTGTAGACAAGAATAATCAGCCGAAGGGGAATTTCGAGCCGGGATATGACCTGAAGGCGAAGATCACCATTCTCGCGGAGGGCACACGCGGCTCGCTTACCAAGCAGATCACGGGCAAGCTCGACTTGTGCAAAGATCGCAATCCCATGACCTACGGGGTTGGGGTGAAAGAGCTTTGGGAACTGTCGGAAGGACGCGTGAAGCCGGGTGAGGTGATCTACACCATGGGCTATCCGCTGACCACGAAGGAATACGGCGGGGCGTGGATTTACGGCGGCAAGGATAATACGGTCTCACTCGGCTTCGTTACAGGGCTGGATTATCCGGACCCGCGGACCGATCCGCAGCACGTGCTGCAATCGTTCAAGCAGCATCCGTTTGTGGCCAAGCTGCTGGAAGGCGGAAAGCTGGTGCGCTACGGCGCAAAGACCATGCCGTATGGCGGTTGGTGGTCGATGCCTCCGCTGGGCGGCGATGGATGGATGATTGTCGGCGACTCGGCTGGCTTTCTGAATTCGCAGCGGCTCAAGGGAATTCATCTGGCGATCAAGAGCGGAATGCTGGCGGCGGAGACCGCGTTCGAGGCTTGGGTTGCGGGAGGCGAGAGCACAAAGCAGCTCGGAACACTGCAGCAGAAGGTGGATGACAGCTGGATCAAGAAGGAACTGTATCCTGTGCGCAACTTCCATCAGGGATTCGAACACGGATTCCTGAGCGGAATGCTGAACACCGGCCTGCTGATGGCTACAGGCGGATTTGGCCTGCGCGACCGCTATCCGGGGCACGCGGGGCATGAACGCATGTTGCCGCTGTGGGACATCATGGGGCACGCCCACGGGCGCGAGCAGTCGGTTGGCTGGGCAAAGGGCGATGGCAAGCTTACGTTCGACAAGCTGACGGACCTGTATCACTCGGGGACTCGGCATGAGGAAGATCAGCCTGCACACCTGATCATTCACGATACGGATGTGTGCACGAATCGCTGCACGAAGGAATATGGGAACCCGTGCCAGTTCTTCTGTCCGGCAAGTGTGTATGAGATGGAAGATATCCCGGAGGAACCGGAGAAGAAGCGCATTCACCTGAATCCATCGAACTGCGTTCACTGCAAGACCTGCGACATTATGGATCCTTACCAGATCATTACGTGGGTGCCTCCGGAGGGTGGCGGCGGGCCAAGTTACGACGGAATGTAAGTTTTCTTTTAGCGAGGGCAACGCAAGTAGATGGTGAACTCATCGTAGTATGTGTCATGTCCTCTTTGCGAGCGGTATAGGCCCGGGAAACCGGGCCATTTTTATTGTGCCTGGGCATGGATTCCGGTAACGAGTCGACTGGACGCAAGGTGCATCTAACGGAAGTCGGCAGCTTCTGCCGGGTCCCTAGAATGCCTCTACAGGATAAGTTCGGACGCCAAATTCACGATCTTCGCATTTCCATCACCGACCGGTGCAACTACCGATGCGTGTACTGCAGGACGGGAAACGAGGGTGCTCAGTTTGCCGAACTTCCTCTGGAGGAATACCTGCGCATGGCGCGCGTGTTTGTGTCGCTGGGCATTACGAAGATTCGTCTGACCGGAGGCGAGCCGCTGTTGCGGCGCGACATTGTGGAGCTGGTGAAGCAACTTTCCTCACTGCGCACGCTGGCGGGCACGCCTCCCGAGCTGGCAATCACTACCAACGGACATCTGCTCGCAGAAATGGTGGCGCCACTGAAAAAGGCCGGCCTGACTCGCGTGACTGTGAGCATGGACGCCGTCGATCCGGAACGCTTTGCCAGGATTACGCGCGCACCGAACGGGTATGCGTCGGTAGTAGCGGGATTGCGTGAAGCGCGACGCGCGGGGCTTGGTCCGGTGAAGGTAAATTGTGTGCTGCTGCGCGGCTTCAACGAGAGTGAGATTCCGGCGTTTGGCCGCTTTGCGCGCGATGAGCAGGTGGTGGTGCGTTTCATCGAATTCATGCCGCTGGAAGAGGGCCGGGTCTGGAAGCCTGACGTGGTAATTCCGCTCACGGAAGTTCTGGAGCGCATGGCGGAGTTCGCGCCGTTCCATGAGATTGCGCACGAGCCGAGTTCGACATCGCGACGTTATGAATTTGACGATGGAGGCGGAGAGTTTGGGGTGATCGCGCCTGTGACGCTTCCCTTCTGCGGCGCGTGCTCGCGCATTCGCCTGACCAGCGATGGAAAGATTCGCACTTGTCTATTTTCGCTGCGCGAACACGATTTGCACGCCGCCCTGAGCGGCGGAGGCGGGGACGAAGAGCTTGCGGCGGTGATTGAAAGCGCGATAGCGCAGAAGGAAGAGCGCCACCATATCGGCGAGCCGGGATTTGTGCAGCCCGGGAGAACGATGGTACACATCGGCGGGTAAAATGCCGCCTCTGCCCAAAAAGCAGGAGCGTCTTCTAAAAATAGTTTGATTCGTTGGGTTCTGTAATGCATCATTAACATTAGTAAGAACTACGGCTTCAACATCCCCGCGGGTGGGGCCATTGTTTGGTATGTGCATCCGCTGGAGCCGGAGATAGCGCTTTCAACATCCCCGTTTTCGCGTCGTCAGAATAGACGACGGCGAGAACTGAAGGCAGACAAAACTTTGGCGACTGCAATCACGAATTCCACGTGCCCCCTGGACAATTATCTAGTCCTGCCGGATCGCTCGTGCGACGCCCGTATCCATGCTGCCCGCGAGATTCTTGGCGAGCAATGTGTTGTCCTGGGTCACCATTACCAGCGCGACGAAGTAATCAGATTTTCCGATTTCCAGGGGGATAGCTGGCGGCTGTCCGAATTGGCCTCGCAGGCAAAAGGACGGTACATCGTCTTTTGTGGCGTGCATTTCATGGCCGAATCGGCCGTTGTGCTGGCGCGTCCCGACCAGGTCGTCATCTTGCCGGACTTGAACGCAGGTTGCTCGATGGCAGACATGGCCGAGATTTCGCAGGTGGAAGACGCATGGGATCAGTTTGTGCGTCTGGGCCTGACCACGGAAGAAGGTGACGGCATTACGCCGCTGACCTATATGAATTCGGCGGCTGCGATCAAGGCCTTTGTGGGCGAGCGCGGCGGAGCCGTTTGCACGAGCAGCAACGCGAATGCGGCGATGAAGTGGGGCTTTGCGAGTAACGCGAAACTCTTCTTCCTTCCCGATCAGCATTTGGGCCGAAACACTGCTTACGCGATGGGGATTCCTCTGCACGAGATGGTGGTGTGGGACCCATACCAGTTGCAGGGCGGGCTGTCGGCAGAGCAACTGCGCAAGGCGAAGGTGATCCTGTGGAAGGGACACTGTTCGGTGCATCAACGCTTTTTGCCGGAGCACGTGGACCACATGCGCGAGAAGTACGAAGGCATCAAGGTAATCGTGCATCCGGAGTGCCGCTGGGAAGTGTGCCAGAAGGCGGACGACACGGGCTCGACGGACAAGTTGCGGCGGTTGGTGGCCGAAGCTCCGGCGGGCGCGAGGTTTGCCATTGGAACCGAGATTCATCTGGTAAACCGGCTGGCAAAGCAGCATCCTGATAAGACGATTTTGACGCTGAACGATTCGGGATGCCTCTGCACGACGATGTACCGCATCTCGCCACAGCATTTGGCCTGGTCGCTGGAGAATCTGGTCGAGGGGAACGTGGTCAACCAGATCAAGGTGAAGCCGGCGATTAAGCATTGGGCGAAGGTGGCGCTGGACCGGATGCTGCAAATCAAGGGCTGAGAGCAAAGGCCATGATTCAGCCGCGCTGGTCACCCACTCAAGCCAAAAGAAGGCTTGAATGGGCCATCTGGACATGAAGTGTTGAATGGGGCATTCGACGCTGAATGCGACCCGGATGACAGTCGAACGCAGGAGGCCGCGGCTGAGACCGCGGCCTTTGTCGTCTGGGAGTAAACGGTTAGGAATGACAATCGGGGTAGAATAGAGATGCACGAAGAAGAAACTATGCGAACTTTTACGCTGCGCGAAGCACAGTCGATGCTCCCGATTCTGGAGAGCCTGCTGCGCAAGTCGATCGAAGCAAAATCGCTGATCGAGGAAATCGATCAGGAGTTCGCGGATTTGAGCGAACGGATTTTCCTGAATGGTGGAACGCTGGTGAATGTACGTGCGTGTATGACTCGCAAGGCGCAGCGCGAAAAAGCCATACAGACGGCGAAAGATACGCTTTCGGAAATCAACGCCATTGGGGTGCAGGTCAAGGATCTGGAAATTGGGCTGCTGGACTTTCCGTGCAAGGTGGACGGTGAGATCGTGCTCCTCTGCTGGAGAATGGGCGAGCCTACCATCACACATTGGCATGGAACCGAAGAAGGCTACTCCGGGCGAAGGCCGATTGATGGGCGGATGGGGGAGTAGAAGTTTCAAGGTTTCAAAGTTTCAAGGTTTCAAAGTTTCAAGGTAAAAGGCCGGGCGGGTTAAGCGTTTGACTTCAGAGGTGGGTTGAATTCAGGACAAAGGTCAAGGGTGCCGATCAAGGCACCCTTTCTTTTGCTCGGAAATTTGCTACGGCGGTTTTAACTTTGAAACCTTGAGACCTGGAAATTTTGAAACCTGCTCTTAAGCCGTCTCCTTCATGGCTTCGTCGAACTTTGCGAGGAAGCGGTCAACGCCTTCGTCGGTGGCGAGTGGGCCCATGATGCCGATGCGGAAAATCTTGCCAGCAAGGGGACCGAAGCCTCCGGCAATTTCGATTCCGTGCTTTTCCAGCAGGTAGGCGCGCACCTTGGCTTCATTGATGCCTTCGGGGACGCGCGGCGTGTTGAGGTTCCAGATGCGGTGGCCGGGGGCGACGTGCATCTTCAGCCCTAGCCGCTCGATTCCGGTGACGAAGCGCTCATGGGCACGCTGATGACGCTGGTGGCGGAGTGCCAAGCCTTCGTCCTCAATGATCGCCAGAGCCTCACGAACGGCATAGAAGAGCGTCGCCGACGCAGTGTGGTGATAGCGATGGGAGACGAGGTAATCCTGAATGAGCGCGAGGTCGAAATACCAGCTGCGGTTCGGCTGCTTGCGTTGTGTTAGCCGCTCCTGCGCGCGGGGCGAGATCGTAATGGGGCTTAGTCCCGGAGGCGCGCTGAGTCCTTTTTGCGAGCAACTGTAGGCGACGTCGATTCCATTGGCGTCCACGTCCACGGGCATAGCACCGAGGGAAGTAACGCAGTCGGCGATGACGATGGCTTCGACTTCGTGGGCGGCGTCACAAAGCGCCTTGCTCTGTTGATATACGCCAGTCGAGGTTTCGGCCTGAACGAAGGCAACAACCTGCGGACGTTCGCGACGGATGAACTCGGCGGCTTCGTCATCGCTGAACGACCCGCCCCAGGGTTTTTCGAGGCGTGTAATCACGGCGCCGTGCCGCTTCGCCATCTCGCCAATGCGCTCGCCGAAGAATCCGCTGACGAACAGCGCCAGTTTTGTGCCGGGCTCAATAAAGTTGGAGATGGCAGTTTCCATACCACCGGAGCCGGTGGCGGAGATGGGGATGGTCAGTTCATTCTCTGTGCCAAAGGCGGTGCGAAGGCCCTTGCGCAAATCCTGCGACACTTGAAAGAAGTAGGGGTCGAGGTGACCGACGATCGGCTGCGCCATTGCTTGATAGATGCGCGGATAGACCTGACTGGGGCCAGGTCCATAAAGCAGGCGCTTCGGTGGGTGGATGGATGTTTTAACGCCGGTGATTAATGTCTCGCTGATTGTGCTCATCTATAACCCCACAACGTGAATACTCAATGCTACGCCGCTGGCGACCGAATCGGAAGACTCAGGATTCGAATTGCCTGCGAAAGTCGGCAAACTGCTGGCGTAAGGCATCGAATTCGGCGCGCAGCTGGGCGATTTCAGTTTCGAGCGCCGAAATGCGATCGGGCGGCGCGGCCCCGGACGGGGGAGCGGCTTCATTGATGGCAGCGGATTCATGTTCGCCGAACAGATCGACATAGCGCGCTTCCTTGGTCCCAGGCTGGCGGGGCAGAGGCTTGACCAGCGGAGGATCGTGCTCGATGAGCTTTTGCAGGACGAGTTGAACTTCGTCGAGATCTTCGAGGCGATGCATACGTTCGCTGCGACCGCGCAACTCGCCGGGCGTCTGGGCTCCGCGCAGCAGAAGGGTGCAGAGAAGAGCGGTCTCGCGGCGGCCCAGGTTGAGCACTTCGCCCATTCGGTGTTCGAAACGCGGCACCCTTCCTTCGGCACGGGCCAGTCCGGCCCAGCCCTTTTCTTCCAGGGAGTGCAGGGCCGCGCGGAGGTCGGCTTCGTTCAGTTCCATGACGGGATCGCGGTTCGACTTCTGATTACAGGCGGCTTGCAGCGCATTGAACGTGAGTGGGTAATACTCCGGCGTGGTGATGTCTTTTTCAAGCAGAGAGCCTAATATGCGTCTCTCGGCGAAGTCCAGGTTTAGCTCCAAGGGGTCCCCTTTCGTCGAATTTGCATGGCATGGAGTAGAATCTCACAATCCGCGATAGGAAAATTTACTGGAATTACTGCTTAACTAAAGGGTGAATTGCGGTCTGCCCGAATTATGATTAGATAAGATCAATTCTCGAAAAGGACGGGCGGGCACATTCTCTCGCCCTGGGAGCTTGCATGAAGCGCTTGATCGGCTATACAGCCGCACTTTGTCTTTTGGCACTCACGGTCGGCTGTGGTGGAGTTACGAGCACCGGTACGCTGGCATACATCAGTAATTCTACTGGCACCGGATTTACTGTGTTCAAGGTGAATACGGACGGCACCCTGACGAAGTCCAGCATTTCACCGCAGAATACTCCGGCGTCGCCCAAGGTCCTGCAGTTTGCCGCTAACGGGAAGTGGGCTTATTTCCTGGACGAGGGCGGCACAGGTGTCTTCGGCTACAAGCGTTCGGGAAGCGGCGAACTGAACACGCCTGTCGATCTCAATCTGCCCTATCCTCTTTCTGGCCGAGGCAGCGCGCTTGTGATCTCTCCCAGCAGCAACTTTGTTTATGTAGCGCTCCAGGACACCAAGAGACTTGTTACTTACTCGATCGACGCCGCTACAGGGCAACTCTCTGCGGTTGGCAGCCCAGCCCTGATCAACTATTCGATCACGCAACTGGTTATGGCGCCCGGCGGCGCCGTTCTTTACGGACTTGCGCCAGATCAGCAGGCCGTGTTGAGCTTCACGCTGAACTCCTCCTCGGGTATCGCCACCTTGGCGTCAACGCTCCCGGTGGGAACCAACCCGAGTTACATCGTGCTCTCGGCCAATGGAAGTTACCTGTACGTGCTTGATCACACCGCGACCGGCACAAACAACAACATCGGCGTCGACATCGCGAGTCCCAGCATCTTTGGCTACAACACGAGCGGTTCAGGCGTTCTGCAGCAAATGGCGGGATCGCCGTTCAACGAGAACCCTGCTCATACATCCGACGATCCGACAGGCGCGAAAATCTATACCGCTCCTTCCAATCCTGTTTCCGGTGCGACGTCAACCGACACTCGTTATCTGTTCGTAGCCAATCAGGCTTCGCACAATATATCTTCCTTCAAAATCAATTCGACAACCGGCGAGTTGAGCGAAGTTACAGGTACCGAACAGGACGTGAAAGGCGTAATCACATCAACAGGGTCTCCGTTTGATTGCGGCACCGGCTGCTCGACGCCATCGTTCCTTACCGTATCCAGTGCGAACAATGCTCTGTACCTGCTCGATACCTCCGCGAACAAGGTTTTCCAATTCAAGATCGACCAGGGCACTGGCAGGGTGAGAGCGCTGAATCCGGCATCGGTGAGCGCTGAAGGCAATCCAACCTGGGTCACGATGCGATAGGTGCGGTACATGAATCGGTTGTCAACTCTAATTCTTGTGGGTTGCATGGCCGGGTTGCTGGCAAGTTGCGGCAGTTCGGTCAAAAGCAGCACCCAGCCTGCCGTCCACGACGAGTACGCGGTCGTCGTATCGCCGGACCATTTTACGTTGAACTCCGGAGATTGGGCGTCAATCTCGGCAACGGTTACCCTGTCGAACCAGAACAGTACGCCGAGTGCGTTAAAGCCGCAGCCGACGATTAAGTTTTTCTCATCGGACCCGCGCGTGACGATTTCTCCTGCCGGAGAAGTTTGCGCCGGGCAGTGGGACGCCAGATACCTGACCTGTAAGCCGACGGTGTTTCCGCAGTGCACCCTCGATGCAAAGGGTAATCCGGTCATCGACGCCGGTACCGGGAAATGCGTTCCCAATCCCAACGCCGGGCAGCTCGATCTTCCGTCCGAACAGTTAACCATTACGGTAGTGGACCCCAGCCATAGCGTTTCAGGCACAACACTGGTGACCGTCCATCCGCGTGCGACCAGCATTGCGCTGAGCGCTCCGGTAGGAAGCAGCGCCAAGGACTCAGCCGCCGAGCACAAATACTCGCCGACCGGATGCGTCTCGCAAGGTAACTACGTGCAATACGTTGCGACTCCTGATTTTGGTGGCGTGACCGGCGGCAAGTTGCTCACCAACGACTACACCTGGACTTCGTCGGATACGAACGTGGCCCAGGTGAGCGATTTCGGCTTTGTGGTCGCGCGCGCTCCCGGAGTGGCAAATATCTACGCCAAGCTGAATGGAACAATCAGCGCTCCCCTGGCGTTTGCCACCTGTCCTCCAAGCGCAATTCTAGTGGGCTCCGCACCGTTTACCAGCGGGAAACTGCCCAACAGTCCTCCTTACAACACCGACGACCTGGTCCTGAACAAGGGCGACCAGAAATACCTGATTGCTACGGTCACCGACGTCAACGGAAACGCGCTGACGGATCTGTCGCTCGATTACATCGCCAGCAACCCGGTCGCGGCCTCATTCTCGACAGTAACGCCGCTGATTTCGAAACTGGGCGCCAGCACCTCGGGTAATTTCAGCATCATCGCGGCGTGCGAACCCTCTACCTGTAACAACGGGGTGGAGAACTTTATCGCGCCCGGCCCCGGCCCCTCGGGTACGACAGCTTTCAAAGGAAGCGATGTGGGCTTTGGTTACCCGATCTACAGCAATGCAATCGGGGCAACCGTCCAGGGCACCACTTCGAGCTTCGTGCTGGTTACCAACTCTGATGCTCCGAATGCGTTGCACCGGCTGCTGGTATACGACAGCGAATCGATGACCGTCACACAAAGGATCGAGCTCGCGAATCTGCCGAACTCGCTCGTGGTGGCTCCAAACGGCACGAAAGCTTACCTGGGCAGCGATACCGGTCTTGTGGTTGTTGATTTGACTTCTTACCAGTCATCGATCCAGACATTTCCGATTGTTGGCGGACTCAGCACCGACTTCATAACCGGAAAGGTGTTGGGAGTGTCGCCGGACAGCCGCTATGTTGTCGTTTCAGACTTGAAGAGCACTCCCAACCTGCTTTTCTTTATTGACACGACCGGGACGAAAGCTGCTACGCGTTTTGTGTTGCCCGGAATCAGCGCCGTGACGTTCGCCCCCGACAATTCGAACATGTGGGTTGCGGGAACTAACGGGGTGTACGTCTACAATTCCGACACCTTCGTTATAACCCCGAGCAGCATCGGAAACGGAGGCGTGAATGCTTTGGCGTGGGTTCCCGATGGGCAGTCCTACGTCGCGAGTGGCGATCAGGTGATTGACTATTCCACGTGCAACGACCTGGACCCTCAAGTGGTTCCGTCCGCGAACGGGACACCGCTCGACCTTTCGACAACGGTTATCGGGGGTGTTCCGCACCTGATTGGACTGTCATCAACAAACCAGTGGCTCAACTATCCGGTGTCGACGACTGCGCAGGCCGGCGTTACGAATCCGGAAGGCAACGTCTGCCTATCGAACCGGACGCCGCCGAGTACGGTTCGCACGCAAGTAGTCAGCGCTCCGATTGTCACCGCATCCGGACTGACATGCAGTTCACCGCAGGTAAGCTTCTCTCCCCGACTGCAACTGGCATTCATTACCGGATATCCATCCGTGAACGGCGTGTCGAGTTGCGGTACGGCGGAGCCCGTTATTCACGGCTTCGACGTGAGTGGTATCGTGAATGGGGATAATGGCAATTCGATATTCACATTGAGCACTCTGAACAACAGCCCGATCACTCCGCTTAGCGGCGGGGTACTGAGCGATGGCCGCAAGTTGTATGTCGGAAGCTACGACCCGACGAACGGTGCCTCGACGCTGCACCGCTTCAGTATCATATCGGACACCGGCGCAACACCCGTGCTCACAGAAGACTTTGCCACGAACACGACTACGACCGGCACACCGCCAACGACAGTCACTACCGTCACTATTCCGGCTTCCGTTGAACTGGTCCCCAGTCTCGTCGCCGTTGTCCCCAAGTAAAGGAGAGAGAGTTTTGAAACTTAAGCTGATTCTCATCACCGTACTGGCGTTTGGCAGCATGGCTCACGCGCAAGGTATTGTTTCTAATATTTCGATCGGTGCAGGCTTCCAAGGAGTTTTTCCGGCCGGAACATTTACCAAGAACACGATTGAAGCCAATGGCGCTGCCAACACGCAGTCAACCACCAGTTCGGTGGGCGCTGTGGCTGATGCGCGATACGACTTTGGCCGCCATAGCGCGGTCGGTCTAGCCGTTACCATTAATCGCAGCTCTGAACTATTTTTCCAGGGCAACAGCTTCAACGGCTTCAATGGCGGCACGTTTACCCGCGTGCTTTCGAACAATTCCGAGATCATCGGCACCTATATCTTCCGTCTCCCTTCGAATGATCGCGTGAAGCCCTACGCAATGTTCGGAGGCGGCTTGGTTCACTACTCTCCAGTGGATGGCGGCTTTGACACCGGTAGCAATCCGTCATCGGACACCAAAGCTGCCTTCGCCTACGGATTCGGAACCGACCTGAAGTTTTCCGATCATTGGGCAATCCGATTGCAGTACCGCGGACTGGTTCGCACGGAGCCGGATTTCAAACTGACAAGCGAATTTGGAACGCAGTTGCATACGCATGTGGCCGAGCCTTCGGTCCAACTGGTGTACCACTTTTAGATCACTTCTGGATTTAGAGGATCGTTCGAGGCCGGAGCAAAAAGCTCCGGCATTTTTTCGCTTTGAAGAGGGAGTTAGTGAACTTCGTATTGCGAATAGACGATGTTGAGAACCGCCGTTCCACCCATTCGAACACTGGTGACAGTCTGGTTCGAAGCCGGAAGCCAGAACTGTCCAATTTTCTGATAGCGATGCTCAATACGTGTTTTCTTCGTCCAGAAAGAAGGGTTTTTGGCGGGCTCGGCGTCAATGGTCTCAACTGCGAAATCTGCGGCGTTAACGCAAATCTCTCCGCGATAAAGAAACTTTTCTTCGCGCCGAGGCTCAACGCGCAAACGATAGCACCCACCATAAGGACTGGGGCGGGAGCCGACCAGAGTGAATGCATAATTCTCCGGCGTAAGTGCGGTTTCACGCTGCTTTTCAGCCTGGGCGGCCTCACGCTCGCTCTCCAGCAGTTTTGTAAAGACCTTGGATTGAATCATCTTCGACCCGTCTTCTGAAACAACCTCGAAGCTCTTGCTATCAGGAGCCTGGTAGCGCGCCAGCACCTCTATTGCCGCTTCGCGACTGGAAGGAAAGCCGTGGTAAGTGAGAGTGTAGGAGCGCTTCCCTTCATAGGCTCGAAGAGAGGCAGCCCGCTGCTCGTTGTTGCGTTCCAGACGGGAGACAATGTCGTCTGCGGTCAATCCCGCGGCGAGTGCGTGAGTGGTGGTTGGAAGCGGCGCCGGATCTGCTGCAAACAACGGAGAAGCAACCAACACGAACAATAGCACCGAGGCACAACCTATCAGATAAGAGAGCTTGAATCCCATAAACATTTTCAGCTCGTGACCCCACGCCAATAAGCGCAGGCACTTCAACCGTTCAATGGTTTGGATGCACAAAGCCAGCAGGCACGGCAAGTATTTCCATAAAGTTCCGGAGTGTGGCCCTTCTCCTCCGCATTGCGCGTGGTTTGCTAAACTCGACCAATGGCTGAGTTTGGAAAAATGCTGTTAGGGCTGGGCCTGGTGCTGATTGCCGTGGGTTCGGCACTGCTGTTGGCTTCGCGGATGGGACTACCGCTGGGCCGGTTGCCCGGCGATATACAGTGGCGCAGCCGAAGCGGCAACACGCAGGTATATTTCCCTCTCGCAACTTCCATTGGTTTGAGCGTTTTGTTTAGTCTGATTTTGTGGCTATTACGCAGTTTCGAAGATAGAAGCTTGCGTGGGCCAAGTTCTGTTTCCGCATGCCTGCTAAAATCCCACCGTGGGCGACTCTCAGTTTTCTTTCGAATTCTCCGCCGAAGCACCCTCACGCCGGATCTTCGGCGTTCGCGAGTTGGTGACGACGGTTCGCACACATCTGGAGAAGGGATTCCCGGATGTGTGGGTTGAGGGCGAAATTTCCAACTATCGCCCTGCCGAGAGCGGCCACATTTACCTCACGTTGAAAGACGGCGACGCCCAACTTCGCATCGTGATGTTTCGCACGCAAGCTCGCCTGATGCGTTTTCGTCCACAGAACGGAATGCAGGTGATCGTGCGCGGCAGAATCACCATGTACGAAGCGCGCGGCGAGATGCAGTTGCTGGCCGAATACATGGAACCGATGGGGGCGGGAGCGCTACAGGTCGCCTTCGAACAACTCAAGGCGAAACTTGCGGCGGAAGGGCTTTTCGCCAACGAGCGCAAGAAGACTTTGCCGGCGCTGCCGCGGCGCGTGGGAGTCGTTACCTCGCCGCGAGGCGCGGTCATACAGGACATTCTGAAAGTGCTACGCCGAAGGCACGAGTCTCTCCATGTGCTGATCTATCCGGCACAGGTGCAGGGCGAAAGCGCTGTGAGTGAGGTTTCGGCCGGTATCCGATACTTCAATCAGCAAGATGCGTCTTCTGAAACAGCGGTCGATGTGATTATCGTGGCACGTGGAGGAGGAAGCGTGGAGGATCTCGCGGCCTTCAACGATGAATCCCTGGCCCGCACGGTTGCCGGTAGCAGAATTCCAGTAATATCCGCCGTGGGCCATGAAACCGATTTCACGATTTGCGACTTCGTGGCCGATCTTCGCGCACCTACGCCCTCGGCAGCGGCGGAAATCGTAATCCGTTCCAAGCAGGAACTGCAAGAATCAGTCCTCGCGCTTCGGGAGCGCCTGCGCCGGGCAGTGCAGTACAAACTGCTTTACGCGCGCCAGAGCCTCACGTCGCTTGAAAAGAGTCGCGTCTTTGCCCGAATGGAAGACCTGTTGGCGCGTCGCCAGCAGCGGGTGGACGATCTAAGTTTCCGGCTGCAAAGCCTGGTGCGCACACGCATTGCCGATGCTTCGCGGCGTCTCGCGCTTGGGACTTCTCAGTTGCAGCGGCGCGACATTCGCCAGCAACTGAGGACGTGGGAGGGCAAATTGCTTGGCAGGGTCCAAGCCCTGTCGGCGACGATGCGACAGTTGTTGATGAGAAGGCGTTCCCGCCTTGAACAGGCATCCGGAAAGCTGGCCACCCTCTCCCCTGTGGCAATATTAGAGCGGGGTTACTCGCTGATTTTCGACGCAAGTGGGAGGCTGGTAAAAGATGCTTCGCAACTGGCGCCCGGCGACACGATTGACGCGCGACTGGCGCAGGGCGAAGTAAAGGCCCGGGTGGAATCGCTGCGCAAGGGAAAGTCCTGACGGCGCAAGTTCCTGACTCGCTTTATGTTACGAAAGCTCAAGAAACAGGCACAAACGCTGATTTATGGTGTGCGCTGCTTTACAATGGCAGGTTCCACCCTATTGGCACCGAGACTGGCCTGATGCAAGAGTTCTTGAAAGGAGACCATGCCGAAGTTCCCGGATTTGTCTGGATATTCGCCGCAACTGACAACCGGATCTATTCTGGACATTCTGCTCGTGTCTTTCCTCATCTACCAGTTTTTGTCGTTGGTGAGAGGCACTCGCGCGGTTCCGATGCTTACCGGTGTCGGCGCGCTGGTCATTGCTTTCTATATTGCCCATCTCAGCAATCTGCGCACGCTGGATTGGCTGGTCGGCACCATTCTGCCGTACAGCATTTTCGCTCTCATCGTGATCTTCCAGACGGAGATTCGCCAGGCATTGGCAAGACTCGGCCGCAACTTGACCTTGAGCCGCGGTTCGCAGAATGGAACCACCGACACTTACGACGACATCGTAATGGCGGCCAGCACATTTTCGCAGGACCAGACCGGAGCACTCATCGTAATTGAGCGCGAAATCGGATTGCGCACCTACATTGAAAGCGGAGTCGCACTGGACGCGCATCTCTCCTACGATCTGCTTGCAACGCTATTTCGGCCCAGCGCGCCGCTGCACGATGGCGCCGTCATTCTGCAGAAGGATCGTATTGCCGCCGCTGCTTGTTTCCTGCCTCTCTCGATGAACCCTCTGTTGTCAACGCAACTTGGCACGCGCCATCGCGCCGGGATCGGGATTACCGAGGAGACCGACGCGGTGTCGGTGATTGTCTCGGAGGAAACCGGAGGCATCAGCATTGCAGTCGGCGGCCAGGTGGAACGCGAAATCACTCCGGAGCACTTGCGGGTGCGGCTGGGTGAGTTGTTGATGCGATACGTTCCTCAGCCCACAATCGTACATTCAGGGTCGCACCTGCCGAATTCCGTCGAAGCCTTGCGGGGCAGGAGCGAAGATCGCACGTTGCATTCGCAGGATGGCGACGGCGAACAGGGGAACCAACTTTGATCGAACGATTGCGTCGCCTCCTCTTCCAACACGTGCTGCTGAAAATCACCGCGGTGGTGATTGCGATTCTGATATGGTACGGAGTCGCGCGCGACCCCGTCTCCGAGGTTTCACTGGTGGCGCCAGTTGAATTCTCGCATCCTCCGAAAGACCTCGATTATTCTTCGGACGTCATCCCGCAAGCGCAGATTCGCCTTCGTGGGCCGGCGCGAGTGTTGCGTGAACTGGCACAAGCAAGAGTGCATGCCGCAATCGATCTGCAGGGCGCTGTTCCCGGCGAGCACACCTACGACCTGACAACCGACCATATACAGGTCCCGCATGAGGTCGAAGTCATGCAGGTGACTCCCAGCCGATTGCGCATGGTTTTCGATACGCGGGCGACCCGCCAGGTGCCGGTTAGGCCGAGAGTGGTCGGCACACTGCCTCCCGGATACAGAATTGAATCTGTGGCCGCAGACCCGGCATTGCTTACCATTACCGGCCCTGCGCGCCACGTGAATGCTGTTGAAAGCGCAGCCACCGACACGGTGGACGCCACCGGAGTTGCCGGGCAGGCTAGCTTTGAAACCATGGCCTATCTGCCCGACCCTCTCGTACACATCTCCGGCTCCGGTCCTATTCATGTAGTCGTAAGAACACAGAAAACATCTTCGAAAGCTGGAGTTCCATAGCATTGGGGCAACTCCTGTACGGACAATTATGAGGCAGTTATTTGGAACTGACGGAATTCGCGCAGTCGCCGGCGAATATCCACTGGACCGAGCCACGGTCTATGCCATAGGACGCGCACTTGGAACACGCCTGATGCGGCGATCCGCGGATTCAAAGGTCGTACTCGGCCTGGACACGCGCGAATCAAGCGCGTGGATCGCTGAAACCATGGCGCGCGGATTGCGCGATGCGGGATGCGGATTTGCCAGCGCGGGCGTGCTCACTACTCCCGGCGTTGCCTATCTGACACGGACGCACGGGTTCGCCGCGGGAGTTGTCATCTCGGCTTCGCACAATCCCTGGCAGGACAACGGCATCAAGCTCTTCGGGCAGAACGGCATGAAGCTGGCCGACGAGATCGAACACGAGATCGAAGCTGAAATCTTCGAACACATCGACCAATTGCTGGCACACCAGCAGAGCGACGGCGACCTGATGGCAGAGATTCTCCCCGGACGGGCCGCTCTGCGCGCCGACTACGAACGGTGGCTGGCCTCCAATGTTGATGTCGCGAAATTTTCGGGGCTGCGCGTCTTGGTGGACTGCGCCCACGGAGCGGCGAGCGTGATTGCGCCTGAACTCCTTGGCCGCATTGGCATCACCTTCGAAGCGCTGCACACGACACCTAACGGGCGCAACATCAACGACGGCTGCGGCGCCCTCCATCCTGAACACGTAGCCGACGAAATGAAACGGCGTCCCGGACAATTCGACCTCGGTATCACGCTCGACGGAGACGCTGACCGCGCCTTGTTCAGCGATGCCAAGGGAAACGTGGTGAATGGCGACTCTGTTCTGCTGGTCGCCGCCCTCGATATGAAAGCCAGAGGCGTACTGGCCGAAGACACCGTGGTCGCTACGACGATGAGCAATCTTGGCCTCGAAAAAGCACTGCGCTCCAATGGAATCACGATGCTGCGCGCCGACGTGGGCGACAAGTATGTGCTCGAGCAAATGCTGAAGACCCATGCCGCACTCGGCGGCGAGCAGTCGGGACACATCCTGTTCATGGACGGTGATTCCACCACGGGCGACGGATTGCTGACCGCGCTGCGCGTGCTTGACGTGGTAGCACGTTCAGGCAAGTCGCTGCATGAGTTGACCTCGGAATTTAAGGTCTTCCCGCAAGAGATTCGCAATGTGCGCGTGCGCGAGAAAGTGCCGATGAAGGAGATACCCTCGGTGGCGGCTGCGATTCGCGATGCCGAAGAGGAACTCGCCGGTAATGGCCGCCTGGTGGTTCGCTACTCGGGGACGGAGAAACTGGCTCGCGTCATGATAGAGGCCGAGAGCGAATCCCTGATGCACAAACACGTGGATGCCGTGGCGGGAGCACTGAAGGCGGCAATCGGAAGCTAACGGCCACAACTTTTCACGGGTGGACGGGTTTACTTCGATGAATTGCGGAAGTACTCATTCGCGATTTCAAGAAGCTCGTCGTCCGTGTGGACCCCGTACTCTACACGCGGCTTTCGACCGGGAGCGATGAAGTAATATCCGACGTAAACCTTTGGCCGGAACGTGCTTACGCTCGTTCCGACGCGGATTCGAAGTGAATGAACGTAAAGTTCACGAAACTCGATTCCCCTACTTCGGAGCGGTCTGCGCACTCTCGCCGTGTAGATCTGGAAATCGGCAAGCGCCTCATTCGTATCGGAGTCAGATGCGTCGGAGTTGACCGGCGGAAAAAATGCCACTATCGTTGGGCGCGTGATCACGATCGGAGGCCGCTCAGCCCCGAGTACAAAAAAGGGCGCGAGCAAGGTCATTAGCAGCAAGCCTGGGATTGCGATTGCGCGTTTCACTGGCAGTACTCCATGCGTCCTGATGGCATCGGCATTCAACTCTAGCAAAGCTCGCAGCATAAAGCTTGAAGCAAACGGAGTTACAAATATGAAACGAATAGTATTCATTGGCTCGGCTTTGTTGTCTTTGGCTCTGGCTGTTGCTCCGGCCTACGCACAGGGCGAAAAACAAGACCATGATCGCGGCAACCGCGAACAGGGTAGCCCCGATCAACAGCATGGGCAGGCTCAACAGCAGCAGCATCAACAACAGCAGCATCAACAGCGCGAGGAACGAAACAACTCGCAACAGCGCGTTCAGCAGCAGCGTCAGGAACCGAATGTGCGCCAGCAACATGCGCAACAACCCCAGCGTGATGAGCGCGTACAGCAGCCACAGCGCGTACAACAATCCCAGCGCGAACAGCATAGGGTGCAACCGTCACAACGCGAGCAGCAGCGTGTACAACAGTCACAGCGCGAGCAGCAGCGCATGCAGCCGCAGCGGCACGAGCAGCAGGTGCGAGACAGGCAGCAAGGGCGGGGACCGCGTCCGCAGCTACAGCGCACCCAGCAAGAGCGCCGACATCAGGAAATAGAGCAGCGCGGCGCGTGGCGAGAACATCGCGCTCGTCACTGGGAATCCGAGCATCGGTCGTGGAGGGATCGCGGAGGTTACAACGGATACCGGGTTCCTGATTCTTATTTCCGCGCACACTACGGACGATCTCACTTCTTCCGCGTTTACAGCTTGCCGTTTGTGGTGGAGAGCGGATATCCGCGCTTCCAGTACGGTGGCTATTGGTTCAGTCCTGTCGATCCGTATCCGGAGTATTGGGGAGACAACTGGTATGAGACCGACGAAGTGTACGTGGATTATGTCGATAACGGATATTACATGTTCAACCGTAGATATCCTGGCAGACCCGGCGTCGCGATTTCTATCTCGTTTTAGCTGAAATCAAGGCAAGCACGCTGCCTCCGCTGCGCGATCAAAGCGGAGGCAGGTACTTCAACACTTAGCCATATCCCGCCAGTTTGCTCCTACCTTTACATCGACATCTAGAGGAACGCTGAGCGCATGCGCGCCTTCCATGCACTGTTTCACCAGTGACTTCATGGTTTCAACTTCAGAGTGCGGTGCTTCAAGCACCAGTTCGTCGTGTACCTGCAACAGCATCTTTGTCTCCAGTCCACGCTGGCGAATTTCCTGATCCAGGCGCAGCATGGCGATCTTTAACAGATCGGCAGCGGTGCCTTGCAGTGGAGTGTTCACCGCAGTGCGTTCGGCAAAACCACGCAGGTTCGGATTCTTGCTTTGCAGATCAGGGATGGGGCGCTTGCGTCCGAAGAGGTTGCGCACAAATCCATCGCGCCGCGCCTGCTCGAGCGTCGATTCGATGAAGACTCGCACCCCGGCATAGCGCTCGAAGTAGGCATCGATGAAGCGCTTGGCCTCCTTCTGCTCAATGCCCAACTGTTGCGCGAGCCCAAAGGGCGACAGGCCATAGACAATCCCGAAATTCACGGCCTTGGCGCGGCGGCGATGCTCGGCGTCGATCAACATGGGAGGCACGCCGAAGACCTCTGCGGCGGTCAGGGTGTGAATGTCCTTTCCCGTGCGATAAGCCTCAAGCAGCAGCGGGTCCTGCGAGTAGTGGGCCAGCAAACGCAACTCAATCTGCGAGTAGTCGGCGGCAATCAGACTCTTTCCCGGAGCCGACACGAACGCAGCGCGAATCTCCCTGCCAAGCTCGGTGCGGATCGGAATATTTTGCAGATTGGGATTCGTGGAGCTCAGGCGTCCGGTGGCCGTGGCGGCCTGATTGAAGCTGGTGTGCAGACGTCCATTGCGGCAGAGTTGCGGCAATGCATCGATATATGTCGATTTAAGCTTGGTGAGCTGGCGGAACTCAAGCACCAACTTGACAACCTCGTACTCCCCGGCGAGTCCTTCGAGCACATCCTGCGCGGTCGAGATCGTCTTGCCCTTGCCGTACTTGAACGGCTTGGGGAGTGCCATTTTGTTGAAGAGCACATCGCCAAGCTGCTTGGGTGAGTTGACGTTGAACTCCACTCCGGCCATCTCGTGAATCGTGTGTTCGAGGTGGCGAATGTCCGATTGCAACTTTGACGACATCACGGCGAGCACCTCGCAATCAAGCTGCACTCCGGTCTGTTCCATGCCATGCAGGACAAACGCCAGAGGCAAATCGATTTCGCGATAGAGTCGCGCCAGCTCCGGCTCGGCTTCAACCTCTGCGCGCAAAGTATCGGCCAAGCGAAGCGTCATGTCGGCTGCTTCGGCGAGAGAACCGGAGAGCTTGAGGCCCAACCGTCGTAGCGCAACCTCTGGCAACGTATGCGCGCTGTACGTAGGGTCGAGCAGGTAGGAGTAGAGCATGGTGTCGTGCTCAACTCCAGCAAGCGTCAAGCCGGTATCGGCGAGCGCGTGCACGGTGGACTTCGCATCGTGTACGGCCTTTACGACGGCGGGGTCGGAAAGCAACCGCGCTATGCGCGCGCGGTGCTCACCTGTGAGTTCCGTCGTATAGCTCTCCGACTTCACGGACGAGAGCGCAATCTGCTGGCGCTCATGGGCGGCTGCAGGTTCTTCGGCAACGGCAGGAGCCAGAGGCTCACCCAGAGCGAGTGTGCCCTGCTCGGGAACTTCGTCTTCGGCTGCTGGGGCGTCGTCGGAGCCAACAGCCTCGGCTGACTCGGCTTCGGTCAGTTTGACGGCTGCACTTAGCGCGATGGCGAGAGTCTTGGCCTTCGCAAGGTCTTCGAACGCTGCGGAAGTCAGGTCGCCGTACTTGGTCTCGCCAACAGCTTCACCTTCGGCGAGAAACTCTTTTTGCAGTGTGGTGAATTCCAACTCGCCGAAGAGCTCGCGCGCAGCGGTGATGTCGGGATCTTGCGCGCGCATCGCCTCAGGCTCAAACGGGATTTCCACGTTGCAGTCGATGGTGACAAGTTCTTTGCTAAGTAGAATCATCTCGCGATTTTGCTGCAGCGATTCGCGATAGGTTTTCTTCTGAACCTCATCGGCATGGGCCAGCAACTCATCCAATGTCTTGAACTGCTGAATCAACTCAACCGATCCCTTGTCGCCGATTCCGGGAGCGCCGGGCACGTTGTCGATGGAGTCGCCGCGCAGGGCCATCAGATCGACGACCTGCTCCGGGGTGACCCCAAGCAACTCGACGACCTTGGCGCGATCGCAGATCAGGTTGTCCTTGGGGGGATTGAGCACGCAGACGTTGCCATCCACGAGCTGCATCATGTCCTTATCGCTGCTGACGACATAAACCGCATAGCCGGCTTCGGCGGCCCGCTTCGAGAGCGTGCCGATGACGTCGTCGGCCTCGAAGCCCTGGCGTCCGAGGATCGGAATGCGGTACACGTCGAGCGCGCGATGGATGTAGGGGATTTGCTGGCGCAAGTCTTCGGGCATCTCGGTGCGATTGGCCTTGTAGCCCGCGTAGGCGACTTCGACGATTTCGCCCGTCTCCTTGTCGCGCTTCTTCATCGCAGGCATGGCCGCGCCCTGGGCTTCACGGAAACTCGGCCCCATATCAAACACAGCGGCAATGTACTCGGGCGCGAAATCCTTGCGCAGCTTGTTCAGCATATTGACGAAGACATAGGTAGCCGCCGTGGGTAATCCAGAACGCGTGGACATGGGCCGCTGGCGAATCATGGCGTGATAGGCGCGGAAGACGAATGAGTATGCATCGATGAGGAAGACGCGACCCTTGCCTGTGGGAGGGAGAACGGGGGCATTGGGTGCAACGGCAGGTTCAGTAGAGACGGATTTCTTCTTAGGAGGCACGATCAAATGCTAACAAATACAGGGCGGCTCGGCATGGAAGGGCTTTTATTCAACTATTCCAAAACTGAACACCTCGACCACCCTCAACAAACCTCGACGCCTCGATTCCTCTCAGCCCCTACTCGATGAACATGCAATCCCCATAACTGAAGAAGCGGTACCGCTGCTCAATTGCGTGATGGTAGGCGTTGAGAATGGTTTCCCGTCCGGCGAAGGCGGAGACGAGCATCAGCAGCGTGCTTTTCGGCAAATGGAAATTTGTAAGCATCGCATCGATCACGCGGAAACGGTATCCGGGGTAGATGAAGATGTTGGCCTCGCCAGTGTGGGCGGCGATTTGCTGCGGTGCTCCCTGCTCCGGAGGATTTTGGCCGACGGCGTATTCCAGTGTGCGCACGGTGGTGGTGCCTATGGCGACGACGCGGCGGCCCTCACGCTTGGCTCGCGTGATGCGCTCGGCGGTTTCTTCCGGAATCTGATACCACTCGGTATGAATCTTGTGCTCTTCGACGACCTCAGTGCGGATGGGCGCAAAGGTGCCGAGGCCAACGTGGAGGGTCACCGAAGCAGTCTCGATTCCCCTGGCGCGGATTTCGGAGAGAACTTCTTGGGTAAAGTGTAGGCCCGCTGTGGGGGCGGCGACAGAGCCGGGATCGCGGGCGAAGACCGTCTGGTAGCGAGTGCGATCTTCTGGCGTATCCTCGCGGTCGATGTAGGGGGGCAAGGGAATGTGGCCCAGGGCTTCGAGGCGGGCGAAGAAATCGGGAACAGGCAGAAAGCGGATGGTACGCTCGCCGAACTCTCCGCGGGTGAGCACCTCGGCCTCGAGTTGCGGTTGGCCGTCCAGGTCTCCGAAGTATAGCCGCTCGCCGGGCATGATCTTTTTGCCGGGACGGACGAGGGCCTGCCAGAGCTGTTCCGGGCCGGGAAGGCGACGGGTCAGCAGCACCTCGACGCGGCCCTTCAGGAAGTCGCGGGAGGCAGGATTGGCAGGACTGAGAGGTTGCGAACGGCTGCCGCTCCGGTGCCCAAACAGGCGCGCGGGAAGCACCCGGGTGTCGTTGAAAACGACCAGATCGGTGGGGCGCAGGAGCGAGGGGAATTCGGTGAAAACCGTATCGCGGAGGCAGCTAAGGCCGACGTGCGACTTCACATGCAACATGCGCGAGGCCGCACGCTCGGCGGGCGGGTGCTGGGCAATCAGCTCCGGAGGCAAGGGAAAATCAAAATCGGAAACAAGCACAAGATAATTATAGGTCCCGGAAAGGATTGAGCAGATGATCACGGAAAATGTGGCCAAGCGCTTGGGCCTACGGTACTATGCGTTGAGCGGGAAATTTCCGATTGGACTGAGTTCGTAATGAGCGAGCATGAATCCCGGCTTGAAATTTTGCGCTTCGGCAAGATGTTGCACGAACGGGGCCTGATTGCCGCAACGGACGGCAACATTTCTGTGCGCCTGAACGAAGTTTCGGCCTTGATTACGCCAACCTGCATTTGCAAGGGCATGATGTCCACCGAGGACCTGCTCGTGGTGGACATGCATGGGCGCAGGGTTTCGGGCTTTCGCGACGTGACCAGCGAAATCGGGATGCATATGACGATCTACCGCATGCGTCCGGACGTCCATGCGATCGTACATGCTCATCCTCCCACGGCCACCGGTTTCGCCGCCTGTGGACTTGCGCTCGATCAGGCGCTGATCAGTGAAGTTCTGCTCTCGCTCGGCACCGTTCCTCTGGCCCACTACGCAACGCCGGGAACCTCTGAACTTTCCGAGGCGCTGGAACCGTATATCCCCGATCACGATGCGGTGCTGATGGCCAACCACGGCGTAGTCACCTATGGATGCGACCTGATGCAGGCCTACATGAACATGGAGACCGTGGAGCACTTCGCAAAGATCGCGCTGGTGGTAAAACAGCTCGGCTGCGAGCGTCCGCTGGGAGCCGAGCAGGTCAACAAACTTCACGAAATACGCCAGCGCAATCAGCACTACAAGTCGGAACTTCGGACCAGAGCGTAAAGAGCGAGGTTTCAAAGTTTCAAGGTTTCCCAAGGTTTCAAAGTTAAAACCTTAAAACCTTTCAAAACATTAAAACCTTAGTCTCGGGTGTGGACGAATTCTTCTATTGCACGGCGTGTGCTTGGCTGCGGCGTTTCATCGGCATAACCCAACGGCAACAGAGCCAGAGGCACGTGGCCATCGGCGATGTCGAGTACCTCTGAAACCTTCGCTGGAATGAACGCTCCTACCCAGCAGGTCGCCAATCCCAGCTCGACAATCGCCAGGTGAGCCAACGTCGCGGCGATGCTGGCGTCCTGCAGCGCCCAATGTTCGTTGTTGTCGTACTCGCAGCGTGCGGCGTTGGTGCATACCACTAGGGCCATGGGGGCCTGTGAGATCCAATCGTGATTGAAGGTCGCTGCGGCGAGAGACTTCATGCGTTCGGCTCCGCTGACCACGTAAATCTCATAGGCCTGAAAATTTCCGGCTGACGGCGAGGTTCGCACCGTCTCCAGAATCTGGGCCAACAACTCCTGCGCTACGGGCTCGGGACGATACCGCCGTACAGAATGCCGCGCTCGCACTAATTCCGTCCATTGCATACGAATTTCTCCGGCTTCTTATGATTGCTGTTCAGCTTTGAGGATATCGCGCGAAGACGTTCAGTCCTGTGCGCTATATCACGTGTCGTTATGCGAAGAACGTTATGCGTACATCGTTATGCGCACCAAAAACAAAGAAAGCCGGTGGGGGACCCGGCTTCCTCGATGAACAGTTAGAGAACCAACTATTCACCGCCAAACTGGAAGCGCATACCGGCTCGGAAGTTCGCCTTGTATGCCGGATATCCAGCAACCTCTTCGTACCTTCGGTTGAGAAGATTCTGGACGGTAGCAAACGCGGCAACGTGGCGATTGATGTTGTAATAGCCCGAGGCATCCAGCCGCGCATAACCCGGCAGGGTTAGCGTCGGAATCGGAAAATTCTCAAAATCGAAATCCGTACGCCGCCCAACGAAGCTTCCCGCCAGACTCGCGCCCCAATGCTTCCCTGTGTAGGTGGTCAGCAAGCTGCCAAGTTGCTTCGGACGGCGTATGAACGATTGCCCGGTGCTTGAGCACCCACCGCCGGTCGGGCAGGACGGAGCCGATAATGCCTGCGTCGAGGTGTAAGTATAGCTGCCGCCAAGAGAGATGCTATGGCTCAGGCGTCCATGCACTTCGACTTCAGCGCCATGAGCCAGCGAGCGGTTCAGATTGATGTATTGGCTCGTAAAGTTACTGCTGTTGAATGTGTATTCGACCTGGTTGGTGAAGCGATTGTTGAAATACATCGCGGAAACGCTCCAGCGCCTGTCAAAAAGGTTTTGCACGAACCCGGCCTCCAATGTGCGAACCTGCTCCGGTTTCAGGTTAGGATTGGGAAGGGTCACATATGTTCCGGCGATACCAAAGCTCTGTTCGAAGCTAGGCTCCTTGATTCCTTCCGAGAAGCCGCCGCGGAGCCGCGTTCCGCTCAACAATCCACTACCGGAGTGCAGCAGATAGGACGCCGAAATACGAGGAACAGCTTTATCTCCGAAGCTCTCGTTATGTTCCCAGCGCAAGCCGCCCTGAATGGTCAGGCGCTTCCAGTCGATCACCTGCTCGCCAAACAATGCGGAGTTGCGGCGAAGACCGTGGGTGAAGGAGCTGCCCGGAAAACCGAACGAGCTATAGGTACTGGAGATGTATCCGTTCTCGTCTTCGAAGTGAAAGCCAGCGATGGTTCGCGACCAATTACGTTCGGTGATTTCGCTTTGATAATCCAAACCGGCACGATTGAAGTGGTCGCGGCTGTCAAACGCAGAGTTGCTGGGCCGTGCTAAATCCAACCCTGGATCGAAATTCTTCAAAATGTGGTTGTATTCGAATCCGGTGATGGTGTTCTGCCAGTTTTGCACTGGAGAGAACGTCAGCTCCAGGCTTCCGAGGAAATCGTTCTGCCGCGCATATTGATAAGTAGCAGGAGGGATAGACGTAACGCCGGGGTACGGATAGAACCAGTCACTCTGCACGCCTGTACGCGAGTTAGCATGACGGAGACGCAGCCGGAGCGCGCTGGAGCCTGACAGTTTCAGCCCGAGATTCGCTCCTTGCATTGCGTTCTCATAGCTGTCATTCACACCTTGACCGTCGGTTTGAAATTGATCGCCAAATGCGTTGTAGTCCAATTGTCTGACCACACCGGAGAGAGAAGCAAAGCCGTGGGCGGTGGAGAACGTTCCCCCCTCGGAGCCGAACTTCAACTGGGGCGTGCGCGTCCGTCCGGTAGCGGACCAGAGTTGAGTCACGCTGGTCATCGCGTCGGAACCATAGAGCGTGCTGACCGCTCCACGTACCATCTCGACACGGTCAACCTGATAGGCGGGAATCACTCCGGCATTGATCGTACCGCCGTCCTCATTCACTGGGACGCCATCGACAATCACCTTGTTGTAGTTGGACTCACCCCCACGGACGAACATCGTGGTGAGTCCCCCACGCTGCCCGCCATCTGAGACATACACGCCTGGAATGAATCGAAAATTATCGGACAGCTCCGGCAGATTCAGCACGCCAAGCGTCTCTGTCCCGAGTGTGGAGACGGCAGCTCCCGACTTCTCGGCTTGCAGAGGAGTCGCATCGGCCGTAACAACGACCGTCTGTTCGGCGGTTGCAACGTTGAGATGGGCTGTGATTTCAGAAGGCGCCGTGGTTGTGATCTCCAGCGGACCGAAGCCACGAGCATCTACACGAACGCGAACGCTGCCGGAAAGATTCTTGAAAACGGCAACACCGGCGCCGGAACTGGTGCTGACACCCAGCACCTTGCCATCGGCAGAAAATACCGAGACACGTGCCGCGGGCACTGCGGAGGACGACGGATCGACCACGCGGACACTAAGGTCCAGGGCAGAGGCGGAAATAGAAATTACAAGCAGGAAAAAACAAAAAACTACGAGGCGGAAAGCTCGCATACATCCTCCCTCACACGCGAAAGGGGTTGTGGGTGTGTTCGCGCCGGTCTCCTGGCTATTCGGGTGGTCTTTACAGACCGGGTCGCCTCACGCCTTCCCATGCAAATTGCACAGTGGCTACAAGGGGCTTTCCCCGACTTACAGTTGCGCGGCAGCGCGGGATTCTCACCCGCTTCCCATGCCTGGAGGCGAGAGCCTCAGGCGCGCGAACGCTGAATTGGCAAAGAACACGACTCCAATTTACGAATGGCAACTCGAAAGACAGGAAGGATTCCTTCCACAACTCAGGTGCCGGACATTATTGGTAGCCGATGTGATGACTTTAGGAGCTTTGTAGCGCAGTGTCAATCAAGATGAGGCAATCGCGGCAGAGCAATTATCGGAAGGAAGTAAAGAAGTAATAGAGGAACATCCTCGTTGGGTGCGCTCGCTACTCGGCGACAGAGTTCATGCGGCGTTGGAGCTTTCCGTCAGGGCAATGACGGCCAGTTCGAGACGGTCCTTGGCTCCGGTCTTGCTGAAGATGCTTTGGAGGTGCCGTTTCACGGTGTTCTCGCTGATCGTGAGTTGCAGGGCGATATCTTTGTTTTTCATGCCACGCGCCACAAGATAGGCAATCTGCTTTTCACGTTCGCTGAGCCGCTGCAGATTGGTCGCTCGCTCCTGATGGGTTTCAGAGGTCATGGCCATCAGAACTCCCTGAGCTACATCGTCACTGAATGCCAGTTCACCGTCGGCCACAGCTCGTATGGCGGCGAACAGCTTTTCCGGTGTATCGCCTTTCAGCACCAATCCGCGGGCGCCTAGTCGAACCACTTGCACGTAATCGGATTGGCTCTCCGATCCAGTGAGCACCACGCTGGAGACCCGCTCAGTGGCGCGATCAAGCTGGCGGAGCACTTCAAAGCCATCCAGGTTCGGCATGAATAGATCAAGCACCAGAACGTCGGGATGTTCTCTTTCGACCATTTCGAGGGCTTCCAACCCGTTGCTGGCCGTGCCTACTACCTCAAAATCACGTTGTGCGGCGAGCAGAGCGCAAAGAGATTCACGCAAGACGGCGTGGTCGTCGGCCACAGCAACACGAATTTTTTCTGCACGGAACATGTCAGCTTAGATGCGAGTTAAGGCCCGGCTTGTACAGCTTCCGCAATCATTTTATTTTTACGTCGAACATGGCCGTCCGGAGAGACGGACGCAGACCCTTCGTTCCTCTTCAAATCGCGGGAAAGCATGGTACTTATGCTATATTCCGAGACTATAGCGCGATCCCGTCCGTTACGTTCTGTCGCCGCTATCGCGTGAAGAAGTGACCATTGATGAAGAGTTAGGGCTGCTGGAAGATTCGTTTCGGCGGCTGAAGATCGAATTCGACATCTATTTTGCCGGAGGAGCCAAGAAGCCCCCGGTCGATACCGAGTCACGTGTCCAGAATCTGATCCGACGGAATCTCGATAATGGGCGACTGACTTTTCCCCAACGTTTTCGTCTGAATTCGGTAGCCCAGAAGTATTCTGTTTTTAGCGACCTTTGGCGACGCAAAACGAGAATTAAAGACGAGGGCTATCGCCGTCCCGAAGACACCCTGCTCGGAGTCGGCGGCTTCGGCCATGTGGATGCACCGGGCAGGCCAGGCGACGTTGAACCCGAGAGCTTCCTGCTATTTACCAGCGACGTCATCGAGGTCGTAGCGCTCTATGAGGCGGTGGTACGTGCGCGCGAGGTTGTCGGACAGCCGCTCGGCGCCTTCGATTCGTTCGCCAAGTTCGTGCAAGCTAAATCCGCGCAAATTCGTAACCAATTCCACTGCGAAGCTGTCGAGTACACTGTAATGGTGAAGGGCGGGCAAGTCCGTCTGAAAGCGCGCGCTCGCAAAGACATCTAATTCCGTGCTACCGCCGGTTCGCCGACGCGAATAGGACGGGCAAATCACCAAAATCCCCTGCGGCAACCAGAATGCCGTCAGGCGATCCCTCCCGGTCATCCGGAAGAATTCATCGTTAGCGAGGAAGTCATGGCAAAGATCGAACGTGCCATCCTGAGTGTCACCGATAAAACCGGGCTGGTTGAATTTGCCCGCAGGCTCGCCGCCCTCGGCGTGGAACTGGTCTCCACCGGCGGAACCGCACGCGTACTGCGTGATGCGGGCCTTGCAGTTCGCGATATCAGCGACCTAACGGGATTCCCGGAGATGCTGGATGGCCGAGTCAAAACGCTTCATCCAAAGGTTCACGGCGGCATTCTGCACATGCGCTCGAACCTTGCCCACGTGGCGGCGATCAACGAACATGGGATTCAGCCCATCGACATGCTGGTGGTGAACTTGTACGCGTTTGAGAAAACGGCGGGGAAGCCCGGGGTCCACTTCGAGGAGATCGTTGAAAACATCGACATCGGCGGCCCTTCGATGGTTCGCTCGGCGGCCAAGAATTTTCAGGATGTCGCCATCGTGACCTCCGCCGCAGATTACGAATCAATCGCCGCCGAGATGGAGCAGCGCTCCGGCGATCTTTCGCTGAAGACAAAGTGGGGACTCGCCCAGAAGGCATTCGCCACCACCGCTGCTTACGACACGGCTATCGCCAATGCGCTCGCCGAAATCACCGTCGATGACGAGGCAAAATTTGATATCAGTCAGGTCGGACAGAGCGCCAGTTTCCCTGAGACGCTGCGCCTTCAGTTTCATAAAGCATTCGACCTGCGTTACGGCGAGAATCCGCACCAGAAGGCGGCGCTCTATTCGGATGGCAGTGGCAAAGGCGTCGCAAACGGAAATCAACTCCAGGGCAAGGAACTGAGCTACAACAATATCGTCGATCTGCAGGCGGCATGGGACCTGGCGCAGGAATTCACCGAGCCGGTGTGCGCCATCATCAAGCACACCAATCCCTGCGGGACCGCCACGGGAGCAACGCTGAAAGAGGCTTACGTTCGCGCTCTCGAATGCGATCCGGTCTCGGCCTTTGGAGGCGTGATTGGCGTGAACCGCGTGATCGACGGCGAAGCCGCCAGCGAGATGGCGAAGCTTTTTGTCGAGGCAATTGCCGCTCCCGGATTTACTTCGGAGGCTCGCGAAGCTTTTGCCAAGAAGAAAAATCTTCGCCTGGTTGAGATCGCCGATTTGAAGCAGAAGTGGGTGCTGAAGAATGTTTCCGGCGGAGTACTGGTGCAGGACAACGATGTGTACCCGATTACCGAAGCCGATCTGAAGGTGGTCAGCAAGCGTCCGCCGACGGCAGAAGAGATGCGGGCGATGCTCTTCGCCTGGAAAGTCTGCAAGCACGTAAAGTCGAATGCAATTCTCTATGCCCGTGAAGGCCAGAGCGTCGGCGTGGGAGCGGGGCAGATGAGCCGGGTTGATTCGGCCCGGATCGGCGTGGAAAAAGCCGTGCTGCCATTGGTCGGAACCGTCGCCGCCAGCGATGCATTCTTCCCTTTCCCGGACGGCGTTGAGGTCATCGCCAATGCCGGGGCAACGGCTATCATTCAGCCCGGTGGTTCGGTGCGCGATCAGGAAGTCATCGATACTGCCGACCGGCTGGGGCTCGCCATGGTGCTGACCGGAGTGCGGCACTTCCGCCACTAAGCGAACGTGGCCTGGACTTCCTTGCGCGAACTCCAGGCCATCAGCGCGGTCTCGGAAAAGTACGGAGCTGAACCGGCGAGGGAGGCCCTGTGACTCCTATCACAAGCTGGATTTCGCCCGCTCTGATAAACTTTAACCTTTATGTCTTCTCCCAATTCGCTATTCGTCCGTGCCTGTAAAGGTCTTTCCACCGACTCGACCCCTGTCTGGTTTATGCGCCAGGCTGGCCGCTACATGGCCGAGTATCGCGAAGTCCGCAAGCACCATTCCCTCGTCGAAATCTGCAAGAAGCCCGCACTGGCCGCGGAAGTAACAATCACGGCTGCCGAGGCTCTGGAAGTCGATGCCGCTATCATCTTCGCCGACCTGCTACTTCCCCTGGAAGTCATGGGTCTACCCTTCCATTTCTCCGCTGGAGAAGGCCCGGTTATCGAGAAGCCAATCCGCTCGGCAGAAGACATCAAGGTTCTCACGACGGACGGCGCGCCGGATCTGATGTATGTTTCCGAGGCTATTGCCGCGTGCGTGAAACACTGGGGAGACAAACTCCCCATGATCGGATTCTGCGGCGCGCCTTTCACCCTTGCGAGCTACATGGTCGAGGGCGGCGGTTCGCGCAACTATCTCGAAGTGAAGAAGCTGATGTATCGCCAGCCGAAGGTTTGGGATGAGTTGCTGCGCAAGCTCAACATCGTGCTCGCCGCCTATATCGCCGACCAGGTGAAGGCCGGTGCCGATGTTATCCAGGTATTCGATAGCTGGGTTGGCTGCCTGAGCGTGGAGGACTATCGCAAGTACGTTCTTCCCCGCACCAAGGAGCTGATCTCGGCGCTGAAGAAGACCGGCGTGCCCATCATTTACTTTGGAACCGACAGCACTACCCTGTTGCCTTCCATGAATGAGACCGAGGCCGACGTGATTGGTCTCGACTGGCGCGTTCCTCTTGATGAAGGCTGGAAGATGTTGAACCATCGTTGCGCCGTGCAGGGCAATCTCGACCCCGTCCTGCTGTTTGCGGAATGGGATGAATTGAAGCTGCGCGCCAAGAACATTCTGGATCTGGCGGGAAACCGTCCAGGACACATCTTCAATCTCGGTCACGGAATTCTGCCGCAAACTCCGGTGGAGAACGTGAAGGGCTTGGCAAAATTTGTTCGGGAGTATTCGGCGCAGCATCGTAGCGCCATCGCCGGGACTCGATAAATATGCAGAAGCCTGCCGTCCTGCTGCTTGCGCATGGAACTCCGGAGACGATCTCCGAGATCCCGGCCTATCTGGCCAACGTGACCAGTGGGCGGCCGCTTCCACCCGCCGTTGTTGATGAGATCAAGCACCGCTACTCGCTGATTGGCCGCTCGCCGCTAACGGAAATCACCATGCAACAGGCGGCTCGCATTTCAGCCGAGCTGGGGTTGCCTACCTATGTCGGTATGCGCAACTGGAAACCGTACATTCGCGACACGGTTTTGCAGATGGCTGCAGACGGTGTAACGCACGCGCTCACCATTTGTCTTGCGCCGCACAACTCACGCACCAGCGTCGGCCTGTACCGTCGCGCCGTGATTGGCGAAACCGGCAAAGCGCCGTTCACCGTGGACTTCGTTCCGGAGTGGCACTCCGAGCCGTTACTGATTCGCGCATTCTCGGAAAAGCTGCGCGATGGCTGGTCGCGCGCATGCCTTGATGCCAACGCGCCGGTGCCAGTTTTGTTTACTGCGCACAGCGTTCCAGTACGAACGATTGAAGCCGGCGACGATTACGAGCGGCAGACTCGCGAGACCGCTGAGTTAGTCGCCGCGACTATTCCCGAGATTAACGGACATTGGCGCTTTGCTTTCCAGAGCCAGGGCATGAGCGGCGGAGAGTGGCTGGGGCCGACGGTTGAGAGCGTCATTGAGGAGCTTGCCGTAGCGGGTCATAAGTATTTGTTCGTGCAGCCGATTGGCTTCGTCTGCGACCACGTGGAAGTGCTCTATGACGTGGATATCGCTTTCAAGAATTTTGCCGATGCAAAGGGCATTGCGCTGACGCGGGCAGAATCACTGAATGATTCCGTGCTCTTTGCGCGAGCCGTCGCGCAGCTGGCGCGCACGCGATTTGCCTCGATGGCACAGTCGGGCTAGTAGAGCGGCTTCGATTTTTTATTGGACCTCGCATAATTGCGCGAAGCCCTCTGTTATACAGAACGGGAGTTCCCTATATGCGTATCGCTATTATTGGTGGCGGCATTTCTGGTCTTAGTGCCGCTTATTATTTGGAGCAGGAACGTGCCGCGGGCGCGCCGGTCGAATACTCTCTCTTCGAGTCTAGCGATCGGCTTGGCGGTGTGATGTTCAGCGATAAGGTGGGCGACTGCGTTGTCGAAGGCGGGCCGGATTCTTTCCTTACTGAAAAGCCCTGGGCCAATCAGCTTTGCGCAGAACTCGGAATTGCAAACGACCTGATCGGCTCAAACGATTCGCAACGCATCACCTACATCCTGGTGAAGGGACAATTGATTCCGATGCCGGATGGGCTGATGTTCATGGTGCCGACAAAGCTGATTCCCACGGCGCTAACGCGCCTGTTTTCGTGGAGCACAAAGTTCAAGATGCTCGGCGAACTGCTGCATCCGCCGCGCCCGGTGGGCAAGGATGAAACGGTGGCACAGATGGTGGAACGTCACTTCGGATCCGAAGTGGTGGACCGTCTTGCGGACCCGTTACTTAGCGGAGTTTACGGTGGCGACGCTGCTTCGTTGAGCGTTCGAGCGGTGCTGCCGAAGTTCGTTGAGATGGAAGAGAACTACGGTTCGCTGTGCCGCGCAATGCTGGCGGGACGTAAGAAAATGGCGGCGATGCAGAAGGCCAAGGGATATTCGCCGAAGCCGCTGTTCAGCTCGCTCAAGGGCGGCATGCAACAGATGATCGATGCGATTGTCGCGCGGCTGAATCCGCAGAGCATTCGCACTTCGACCGCAGTAGGCCAGCTCACGCAAAAAGATGGCGGCTGGGAATTGATTACGCCTCGCGGGCCAGAGCACTTCGACAGCGTGATTTTTGCTACTCCGGCGCGCATTGCATCGACGATGCTGGCGGCAATCGATGCGCAGCTCTCGGAAGATCTGGGCAAGGTCGAGTACAGCTCGTCGGTCACCGTGACCTTGGGCTACGAGCGAGAGCAGTTGAAGAAGTGTCCTCCGGGATTTGGATTTCTAATTCCGCGCAGCGAAGGAACACGCATGCTGGCGACAACTTTCGTCCACACCAAGTTCCCGTTCCGAGCGCCTGATAACAAGGCGCTGGTGCGCTGCTTCCTTGGCGGAGCCAATGATCAGGGCGTGCTGAAATTGAGCGATGAAGAAATTACGAACGTGGTGCGCAAGGAGCTCAAGAAGATTGCGGGGCTTGAGGCAGAGCCGTGGTTTGTGAAGGTGTATCGCTGGGATCGTTCGATGGCACAGTACACGCCGGGGCACCTGGAGCGCATCGAACGCATTGGCGCTACGCTGAAGCAGATGAAGAACCTGTCTATCGCGGGAAATTTTTATAAAGGAATTGGCGTTCCGGATTGCATTCGCACCGGCAAGGAAGCTGCTCAACACATGGCGACCTTGGCGCGCGAGGGCCAGACGGTTCGGGCCTAAAGATTGATTTGTTGGGTAATGGGTTTCGAAGCCAGGTTTATCAATCGAACAATCGTTGTGCAGGGTGCTTGAGGATTGCCTGGTTGGTAAACGGGGTTGGGTTCGGTTGTTGATTGCATAGTAAATCGTTGTGATTCAAGAGCTCCTGGTAGTCATCATAGACGGCCAGGAGCTCTTTTTGGCCTGAACTGGAGGAGGCATCTTGCAGCTTCCGGCTCGCCTTGGTCCGGTTTTGTGCGCTAACATCATTCGCGATGCCACGCATTCTGATCGTCGAAGATGAAGTTCACCTGGCGCAAGGGCTACTGTTCAATCTTGAGGTGGAGGGCCACGAGGTCTCCGCGGTGGAGACGGGCGAGGCTGCGCTGGAAACTCTGCTTGATCGCGGCGAGCACTTTGACGCCGTGGTACTGGACATCATGCTGCCGGGAGTGAATGGCTTCGATGTTGCCGACCGGCTACGGGCGGCGCAGAACTATGTTCCCATCCTTATGCTGACGGCGCGCTCGCGTCCGGAGGATGTGCTGAAAGGTTTTGCGGCGGGAGCGGATGATTATCTGCCAAAGCCATTTGAACTGAACATTCTGATTGCGCGGGTTCACGGGCTGTTGCGGCGGACGCAGTGGCAGCGCGAAGTGTCGGCCCGGGAGCGCAAGCCGGGGGCGGCGGTGGCCGAGAGTGACGGAGTTGAGGCGGGGCCGGGTCGCAAGATCGAGGGACCGCCGACTCCTGTAGCTCACGATGTGTTCAGCTTTGATGGACGCGCATTCGACTTCAACACACTGGAGCTGACGGCGCCTGCGGGAAGGATTCAGCTTACGCTGATGGAGGCTTCCCTGCTGCGCTACTTCATCGATCATCGCAATGAGAACGTGAGCCGTAAGCAGATTCTGGAAGAGGTTTGGGGACTGCACGAGGACACGGACACGCGGGCGATAGATAACTTCATCGTGCGGCTGCGAAGATATCTGGAAGATTCGCCGGCATCGCCGAAATATTTGATTACGGTGCGCGGGATTGGGTATCGGTTTCTGCCGGAGTAGGCGGAGCAGCTTATGGGTAGTGCTGAAGAAAGCGAAAATCGATTGGTGGTTGAAAAGCTTGAGATCGCGCGGGAGATTTAGGCAGTGCTGGGGTCCTTCGCCTTCGGCTCAGGATGACCCAAAATCAAAGGCAGAGACAAGAGCAAAGCAGAAGCAAGGGCAAGAACAAGGGCAAGGGCAAGAACAAGGGCAAGAGCAAAAACAAGAACAAGGGCAAGAGCAAAAACAAGAACGGTGCTCAGGGAGCCAATTTAGGCGGCTTTGCGCGACTCGGAATCTGAGGCGGCGGCCTTGGGAGCGATTACGGGCTCGACGTTGAGATGAATCTCGGCCTCGCCTGCGATCTGCCGGGAGCGAAGCAGGTTGCCGATGGCTTCGACGATGGCGCTCAATTCCCGTGGACCAGTCTGAGTGAGACGAATGGCGATGTCGGTGTCGAACAGGACGGCGCTCCCAGAGCTGCGGGCGTTGGTTCTTGAGGGTTGGGTTCCGCCGAGCAATCTTTCCAGGTTGAAAAGGGAGTGGCTACCGCAGACGAGGCATTCGTCGGAGAGGCCCATGGTAATGGATTCGCAATCAACACAGAGGACCGCGCTGTGGAGAGGAACTACGCCCGATTCTACATTTGCTCTGGCTGCTAGATGCATGTGGCCCGCCATTCTGCCTTTCCCTTGGTTCAGAGGAGCGCTGCGTGTCCCAGAGTTGCCCGGAACCGAGCAGGAGCTACCAGCCGCTGCCCCAGCCCAGACGCTTTAGCCTGCGCCAATCTGCTTTTTTCGATCGCGTGATGGTGGTGTTGACGATCTCTCCTTCGCGGCAGAGGGTGAGCTGGGTGTATCCGCTGAAAATCTTCGGATGTCGGACGATGCGGGCAGAGGGGCGCTGAACGGGGTTGGAAAGGAAGTCGCGGGAGAAGGCGATGTAGGAGAATTTTTCGTCTTCATGTCCGAGCGTCGCGTCCTTGAGGCGGCGATGTTCGGCGGTGCGCTCGACGCGGGCGGCGAAGTGGCACCAGTCGCCTCCGGCGGCCATGGGACAGGCCAAAGCGTTGGGGCAGGGGGCGGCGAGGGTTGCCCCCTGGGCCAAGAGGCGGGCGCGGGCGGCGAGGATGTTGGCGAAACCGGGCTTGGTTCCGGGTTCGATGATGACGAGAAGTTTGGCGGTGCGCGCCCAGGCCTGACGGACGAGTTCGGCGCGTTGCTGGTCGGGCAGTTCATTTAGGGCGTAGGAGCAGATCACGAGATCCCATGAGCCAGCGGGGAGGGTTGCGTTCAGATCGCCCTGGAGCCAGGTGGTGTCGCGAAGCATGGGGTGTTCGGCTTGGGCGGCGAGGCGGCGGGCGATTTCAATGAGCCGGGGATCGCGCTCGAAGGCCGTTGCGGATTGAAGGCCGGGAAAGACCTGGGTGGCGGCCCAGAGCGCGGTGCCGGGACCACTGCCGAGGTCGAGCACGGAATGGAGTTCGTCTGGTGCGGTGTCGCGGGTCCAGTTGAGGACGGCGACGACGGCGGCATAGGTGGCGGGAAGGCGCACGGCGAGGTAGGCGGCGCGCTGTTCGTTATTTGAGAGAGGCGGGTTTGCTTTGGAGGGGGCGGGATCGCGTCGATAGCTGTCGCTGAGAGTGGCGGAGGCGGCGCGGAGACGCGCGGGGTTGGAGGAGGCGAGTTCCTGCTCGATGGCGTGGCGGAGGGTGGGAGGAAGTTGCATTCGGTTAGTGCGCCTTCCTTTTTGAGATGGGCATCAGGTCTCATTAGATTGCAAGTTCAACGACAGGGCAAGCGCGAGGGATTTCTCGGCGCGAAGGTACCGACTCCCACCTCTGCCAAAAGAAGGCAGAGATGGGGCACCCGAGATTATTAATCGGCTCGACTGATTGGCTCGCATACGGTCAGCATCAATGGGCCTTCATGGCTTTGCGATAGGCGATGACGTTGCGCTCGTGCTGTTCGAAGTTGGCGGAGAAATGGTGGCGTCCGGTACCGTCTCCGACGGCGACGAAGAACAGGTAGGCGGTGTTGGCCGGTTGCATGGCAGCTTGCAGGGAGGCCGCGCCGGGATTGGCAATGGGTCCGGGGGGCAGGCCGGGGAATTTGTAGGTGTTGTAGGGCGAGTCGGATTGCAGATCGCTCTGGTAGATGGTGCCGCGATAGTTGCCGTTGAGCTGCGCCGCGTAGGCCACGGTGGGATCGGCGGCGAGGGCCATGTTGCGGGAGAGGCGATTGCTGTAAACGCTGGCAACTTCGGGACGCTCGTCGGCGGCGGCAGTTTCCTTTTCCACGATGGAGGCGAGGGTGACGAGGCGGTGAGTGTCATTGGAGAGGCCGAGGGTTTGCGCCTCCTTCTGGAAGCGGCGGACCATGGTGGCGGCCATGTCGTGCATGGTCATGGTTCGGGAGAACAGATAGGTGTCCGGGAAGAGATAGCCTTCGAGCGATTTTGCCCGCGGATCGATGGCGCGGATCAGTTCGGTGTCGTGAGTGGCGACGTGGAGGAAGTCCTCCTTTTTGCCGAGACCCGCGGCTTCGACGGCGGCGGCAATCTCAAACATGTTGTAGCCTTCGGGGACGACGACGCTGTGCACGAGCACGTCTCCGCGAGCGATGCGCTCGAAGACCTCGAGGCCGCTGGCGGCGCGGGTAAAGCGGTATTCGCCAGCTTTGAGCTTTTTGCCAGGCATGGCGTAGTGCAGGAGTTTGAAGGCGAGCGGGCTGCGCAGGACTCCGGCGCGTTCGAGTTCGGCAGCGATGGTTCTGGAGGAAGAGCCCGGCGGGAAGAGCAAGGTCTGCGGCACGGGAGGGGCGACCGGGATGGCTAAGGCCCAGGCGAACCACAAGGTCGCGGCTAGAAGAAAGAGTGCGATAAAGCGAACCATTGTCCTAGTGTAGATGAGGGATTCTCTGGGGCCAAAATGACAGTCGCTCGCGAGAACCAAG